>Ga0326511_10004296_pt1 | contig 11394 bp, 7 predicted proteins | sample 0_2496_0518_D_FD_203701 | JGI IMG/M metagenome (GOLD analysis project Ga0326511, IMG submission 203701) | Bovine rumen microbial communities from UC Davis, California, United States - 0_2496_0518 | ecosystem: Host-associated > Mammals > Digestive system > Stomach > Rumen | place: USA: California...
CTTCACTGGTGATCAGCAGTCGGCCTATACTGCCGAACAGACCGTCAAGACCCGTCCCGAACAAGTAGACATCATCGATGCCGAGAAGTTTGCAGGCACTGGCGACGGCGAGTGGCTGATTAATCCAACTACAGACCACACCTACACCCTAAACGAGCCTGAGGACTATACAGCAGTTGTGGTACGCTCCGACGCTCACGTCACCATCGACGGGACAGGATACATCAGTGGTCCCGCCTCGTTCAACAAGACAGGCAGTGGCACGCTGACTGTAGCCACCGACCAGCACTATGAGGGAGCAACCGTGCTTCACGGCGGAGTCTATGAGTTTGCAACCCTAAGGAACGGCGAACAGCCCAGCGGCCTCGGCAAGAGCCAGGAGTTTGCCCAGAACTGGGTGATGGACGGCGGCACATTCAAGTACACCGGCGCAACGACCACCACCAACCGGTCGGCCACCCTCTATAATGACACCGAGCTGAGCATAGAAAAGAGCAATACAGTGGTCACCATGAACGGTTCCTTTGAAGGTCAGGGCGACCTCAAGATAGGCGGCCAGGGACAACTGTTGGTCAACAGGGCCGGCTTCTTCAGCTTCGACGGCAACTTGGTGCTGGTAGGCGGTGAAGTGCGGCTGGCATCCAAAACCGTTTCCGACGGAGGTATCGGCAAAGCCTCCAAGCTGGTGCTTCAAGGTGGCAAGTTCACCACCATCGGCAAGAACGAGGCCAGCGTCACCTACAACTTCCCCATTGAGGTTGTTGCGGGCACTACGTCAACGGTCGATTTCGACCTGTGGAACACCAACAAATGCAGTGTCAAGGGCACAGGCAACCTCGTGTGGAACGTTCATTACCTGCGTGAGTATATAGAGGGCAACTGGGACGGATTCACCGGACAGTTGACTATCAACGGCACGGGCAAAGCCAACCAGAGCCAGTTTGCCGTCCGCAATGGCACAGGCGTGAGAAATGCCACTATCACACTGAAGGGTACGGCCTCCATCACAGGCGGCAAGAACGCCTCCACGTTCTATCTCGGCGGACTTTCCGGCGACGCTTCGACGGCACTCTCAGGCTTCAACGTGAAGGCCAAAGGCGAAGGCACATGGGTCGTTGGCGGTGCCAACACCGATGAAGAGTTCCGAGGTGTCATCGACGACTACGACCAAGCCCACTCCCACCCCGGCACCACCAGCATCACAAAAACCGGCACCGGCGACTGGCGACTCACAGGCAGGAACACCTATAGCGGCAAGACGACCGTCAACGGGGGCACACTTATCGTCAACGGTCAACATTCGGGCAGTGGAGCCTTCACGGTAGCCGCAGCAGCCACGCTGGCCGGTAAAGGCACGATAGCTGCTGCAGTCACCGTCAACGGAACGCTGATGGCAGGCGACACACTGGCTACCGACAAGGGACTCACCTTCAACGGAGGTCTGAAACTCGGCACGAAAGCCGTGTTGCAGCTCAACGAGGCAATGGCTGCCACCCGCTATTATAACGGTGACGAAATCCAGGCGTTTACAGGCAAGGTCACTGGCGTCTTCGACGCCATCGTTCCCGCCACGCCCGGCGAGGGTCAGACTTGGGACACGAGTGAACTCTACACAAAGGGCATTCTGAGGGTCGTTGGTGGCGGCGAAAAGCCCGAAGACCCTAACGTCCACGTTGACCCTCAGCCCCAGAGCGAAACCAAGCAGGTATGTCTGGCGTGGGGCAACATGACCCGGACTGGGGGTGACAGCGCCTGCACCGAACTGATAGGCAGCGAGGAAGCACCCTCCAACAACATCGGCTTCAGTATGTACTACACCACCGCCACCGGCAAAACCTTCGGCAAGGGCGATAAGATGAAGTACGACTTCGACGGCATTGACCGTACGGGCATTAAGCTTTCCAACGGCGCACAAGCCTGCATCGTAGTGCCTGAAGGATTCAAGGTGACCAAAATTACCTTCTGGAGTGTGACAGCCAACAATGCCAGCAACCGGGTCAGCTATTGGAGCGAGGTGGCGGGCAAAACTTATACTGAGGCCGACGGTCAGTTGCTCAGCCACTCGGCAACGACCTCGGCTCCCAACAAGGCCGAGTTTGTGTTAAACGACGTGCAGAGCCAGCTGACATTCACCAATACCGGCGAACAGCAGAGCGTGCTGATCGTGCTGGAATACCACACTGGTGGAAATACAGTCGGCATAGATGATGGCTATCGGCCAAGAGTCTCTGACAACACCAGGGTTGAATATTTCACCACCTCAGGCGAACGCATCAAATCACCAGGGCAGGGATTATACATTGTGAGAACAACCACTGCCGACGGAAAGACTACTTCACACAAAATAGCTTTAAGATAACATAACAAAATGAGGGCAGCCAACTGACTGCCCTCAACCAACACAAAAACTAAACTAGACTTAACTAAAGCTATTGAGACTTTCACAAGCCCCGATTAGCGTTTGCAAAGTTAGTACAATTTCATTAAACTTCCAAACTTTTCGGAAAGAATTTGCATTTTTATAGCAAAAAATATTTAAAACACCCTGTTCATCGATAAAAATTGGTCAAAAACGACCATTGCGGCCATCGCTTCGACAACAGGAACAGCTCTTGGAAGCACACATGGGTCATGACGTCCGCGAGCAGTCAGCGTTGCCGGACGACCCTGTAAATCGACCGTTTCCTGAGGGCGCAACAGGGTGGCCACAGGCTTAAAGGCTACGCGGAAATAGATATCTTCGCCATTTGAAATGCCGCCCTGAATGCCGCCACTATGGTTGGTGACCGTCGTAATCCGCCTACCCGGATGGTCATCATTGCACACAAAGAGGTCGTTGACCTCAGACCCACGCCTGGCGGCAATGTCAAATCCGTCGCCAAACTCAAACCCCTTGACGGCGTTGATGCTCAGCATGGCACTGCCCAGCACGGCATGTAGCTTGTCGAACTCAGGCTCACCCAATCCTACAGGACACCCTTTGACCACGCAGGTAATAACGCCGCCTATGGTGTCGCCCTCAGATTTCACTTCGCTGATCAGTTGTTCCATCAGTGCAGCCTTCTCCGGGTCGGGGCAACGCACGGCGTTTTGCTCTGTCAGCGACAGGTCGTAACGGCGGTAGTCGCGGTCGAGGACTATTGGCCCCACTTGCGAAGTATAGGCATGGATGCTCACGCCCAGCTTTTGCAACGCTAATTTAGCCAATGCGCCGCCAACCACGCGGCTGATGGTGATACGAGCCGACGAGCGGCCTCCGCCTCGGTGATCGCGCAGTCCGTACTTGCTCTGGTAGGTGAAGTCAGCATGCGACGGACGAAACACCGACCTCAGATTGTCATAGTCCCCAGAGTGCTGATTCTCGTTGCGCACAATGAACCCTATGGGGCAGCCTGTCGACTTACCCTCAAAGACACCGCTCAGCAGTTCCACCTGGTCAGGTTCCTGCCGCGAGGTCGTTATCTTGCTCTGTCCTGGCCGGCGCCGGTTTAGTTCTTGCTGTATGAAGCCTAAGTCTATATCAATGCCGGCGGGCATACCGTCAACCACGCCGCCGATAGCTGCACCGTGACTCTCGCCGAAGGTAGTCAGCGTAAATAGTTTTCCAAATGTATTCACTCTTCACTCTCAATAATACTACTTACAGTGTTTGCAACCGCCATCACCGCAGTTTCCGCTATCACAATTGCCCTCATCGCCACCACAGCCGCCACAGCCGCCGCAACCGCCGCAACCGCCGGTCATGTGCTTGATGAGTGCGTTGATCTCGTCGTCGGTAGCCGGACGGTTTTCTATCACCTCGCCTGTAAAGTTCAACGTCTTACCGGCCAAGGGGTGGTTGGTGTCTACGGTGACGGTCTTAGTGTCAACAGCCTTCACCCGCGCCAGGAACTGCCTCTCACCGCCGTCGGTCAATGTAATAACGGCTCCGGGATAGACGTTCTGGACATCAAACTTGCCGTCGATGCAAAACATTTCACGCTGCAGCTGGTGAACGCCCTCCGGGTCGTAGTCGCCAAAAGCCTCGTCGGGTGTCAGCGTAAAGTCAAACTCGGCCCCCTTGTCCAGGTTGAGTACTTGCTGCTCCAATGCCTCCAGCGAAACACCGAATCCGCTGATAAACTCGAAGGGTTTCTCACGAATGGTTTGCTCCTCTAATGTACGTTCACCGTCCTTCACCGAGTGAAGCTGGTAGTGTACGGCCAAAAACTTGTGTTCCATCATCTTTATACCTTATTAATATAATACATGCTGATTGGAGTGCAAAGGTACGAAAAAGGGTTGAAATAGCCGCATATTTTTGCTGAAAAACGTAAAAATAAGAATAAGTGGCAATTATTTGACCTGCGTCAACAAACAAGCTGTTTGCGTGCACAATCACGGCAGAATGTTTGGTCAGTTGCCAAAATTGCCGTACCTTTGCACCGTCAAAACCAATAAAAGGGTGGCGACAAAGGATAACAAACAACACATTTATTAAAGTAAGAGCCTGAAGGAAAAAAGAGAAAAAGGATAACAAACATCTGAAGGCTCCGAGTAAAGAAAAGAAAGGGTAAAAGAAATGAAAAGATTGTTTTTGATGACACTGGCAATGCTTAGCATGACTATGACATTTGCAGAGAACGAGGAAGCAAAGAACGTGAACAGCGTAGAGGCCTACGACATGAGCGTCAACATGCGCAAACTGAGCGTCGCTCTTGACCTCAATGCTGACCAGATGGAGGCTGTAGAGAGCATCCACAACACGTTCAACGCCGAGATGCAGCTGGCCGCTCAGGCAGAGGCTGCCGACCGTCAGGAACGGGTGAACAAGGCTGTGGAGCGCGACATCAAGTGGATGCACTACGTGCTCAACGAGAAGCAGTATCGCACCTATCTGATGCTCCTCAACACCACGCTCAACAACCGTGGTCTGAAAGTGAACAAGTAAACATTAGTTAGTAGCAAACATTTTTTTAATCGTCAAGCCGTAGGTTCGTGAGAATCTACGGTTTTTTCTTTGCCATTCAAAAAAAAGTCACTACTTTTGCACTTGAAATTCATATCAACAGACAAAAAACGATGAAAAAGATTAAGATTCTCCTTGTATCGGCGGTTGCTCTGCTCACGGTGAGCTGCGGCACCACCTCGACAGTACCCATCACGGGACGCCAGCAAACATTGATGGTCAGCGACGGCGAAGTGCTTTCACTGGCCACCCAGCAGTATCAGGACTTCATGAAGACGGCCAAGAAATCGACTAACGCCACAAACACGGCTATGGTGCAGCGGGTTGGTCAGAAGCTGGCTACAGCCGTCAACAACTACCTGACCAGCAACGGTCTGCAGGCCGAAGTCAAGAACTTTGCCTGGGAGTTCAACCTCGTTCAGGACAAGCAGGTGAACGCCTGGTGCATGCCTGGCGGCAAGATAGTGGTGTACGAAGGCCTGCTGCCCGTCACCCAGGACGAAGCCTCGCTGGCTATCGTGCTCGGTCACGAGATAGCTCACGCCGTTGCCAAGCACTCTGCCGAACAGTTGAGCACGCAGATGAAACAGCAGTACGGCATGCAGATAGGCACGATGGTGGCCGGCGCACTGGGCATGGGTCAGAACACGCAGTCTATCATCCAGGCTATTGCCGCCCAGGGTTTTAACTTCAAGAACCTGAGCTACTCGCGCAATCATGAGAGCGAGGCCGACCACATGGGTCTCATCTTTGCGGCCATGGCGGGTTACGACCCACAGGCGGCCACCACCTTCTGGCAGCGCATGGCGGCAGCCTCAACGTCGCAGACAGCCGAGTTTCTGAGCGACCACCCGTCAGACGCCACCCGCATCAAGCAGATACAGGGCTGGATGCCCGAGGCACTGAAGTACTACAAACCGGCCACGACAACCACCACCGTCAAAAAGGCCGCCTCTACCAGAAAGGCTACCACCACCAAGAAATCGACCACCAAGAGATGACGGTTTGCATAGCCGAGAAACCGAGCGTTGCTCGGGACATAGCACGCATCCTGGGAGCCACAAGCTCCCACGATGGCTATATGGAGGGTAACGGTTATCAGGTGACGTGGACCTACGGCCATCTCTGCACGCTCAAGGAGCCGGGCGACTATACCCCAGCGTGGAAGACCTGGGCACTGACGCAGCTGCCGATGGTGCCCCCGCGCTTCGGCATCAAGCTCATCAACGAGGAGCACATCGAGAAGCAGTTTGCCGTCATTGAGCGGCTCATGCAGGCGGCTGACGGCATCGTCAACTGCGGCGATGCCGGCCAGGAGGGTGAGCTGATACAGCGATGGGTGATGCAGAAAGCCCAGGCCAAGTGTCCCGTGAAGCGGCTCTGGATATCGTCGATGACCGACGAGGCCATCCGTGAGGGCTTTGCCAACCTGAAAGACCAGCAAGACTACCAGCCCCTCTACCTGGCCGGCCTCAGCCGCGCCATAGGCGACTGGCTGTTAGGCATGAACGCCACACGGCTCTACACGCTGAAATACGGCCAGAACCGTCAGGTGCTCAGCATAGGCCGCGTGCAAACCCCCACCCTCGCCCTCATCGTCAACCGCCAGAAGGAGATTGAGAACTTCAAGCCAGAGCCTTACTGGGTGCTGGCCACCGTCTACCGCGACACCACGTTCACCGCCACCAAGGGTAAGTTCACCACGAAGGAGGAGGGCGAGCAGGCTTTCCAGACCATAGAGGGCAAGCCGTTTGTAGTGACGAAGGTTGAGAAGAAGGAGGGCAGGGAGCAGCCACCACAGCTCTACGACCTGACGTCGCTTCAGGTAGACTGCAACCGCAAGTTTGGCTATTCAGCCGAAATGACGCTCAACCTCATTCAGGCCCTCTACGAACGGAAGTACACTACCTATCCGCGTGTGGACACTCAATACCTGTCGGACGACATCTATCCCAAATGCCCGCAAACGCTGAACGGCCTCTTCCAGACGCGCTTTGCCGGTCAGTCACCTTATGCCGAGCTTATAAGGCCTATAGGCGGCAAACCGCTGAAGAAGTCAAAGCGCGTGTTTGACACGACAAAGGTGACCGACCACCATGCTATCATCCCCACGGGCATAGTGCCTCAGAATCTCAGCGACGCCGAGCGCCACGTCTTCGATCTCGTGGCACGTCGTTTCATCGGTGTCTTCCTGCCCGACTGCAAGTTCTCAACGACCACAGTGCTGGGCGAGGTTGACAAGATAGAGTTCAAGGTGACGGGCAAGGAGATACTCGACCCCGGATGGCGTCTGGTAAGGGAAAAAACTGCCGATAACGCAGACAACGCAGACAACCCCGACGCCGCCGACAAGGGTGAAGAGCGCACGCTGCCCACCTTCGTCAAGGGCGAGAGCGGCGACCACAAGCCTACGCTGACTGAGAAATGGACTACGCCGCCACCCTATTATAATGAAGCCTCGCTGCTGAGAGCCATGGAGACGGCGGGCAAGTTTGTGGACGACGAAACGCTACGCGCCGCCATGAAGGAAAACGGCATAGGGCGCCCATCAAGCCGTGCGAGCATCATAGAGACCCTCTTCAAGCGCCACTACATACGCCGTGAGCGCAAGCGCCTGGTAGCAACGCCCACCGGCATAGAACTGATAGACCTCATACGCGAGGAACTGCTGAAAAGCTGCGAACTGACGGGTATATGGGAAAAGAAGCTACGCGACATTGAGCACCAAAAGTATGATGCCATGCAGTTCATAGACGAACTGAAGGCGCAGGTGGCCGAAATTGTAAACGAAGTGATGACCGACAGTTCCAACCGCCGCATCTCCGCCACAACCGACGAAGCCAAATCTGCCGGTACCGCTACGAAGACCAAGACCGCCACGAAGGCCAAGACCACGCAACCGCCGCGCAAGAAGAAGGCGCAGCCGGCTGACATAACAGCTGCTGCGCCTATGGTTGTTGAGGGCGCGCCCTGTCCGCTGTGCGGCCAGGGGCGCATCATCAGGGGTCACACGGCCTTTGGCTGCTCCCGTTGGCGCGAGGGTTGCTCCTTCCGCGCTCCGCTGCCCTGACCGTCCGTATTCTCCCCTCTTGCAGTTTACTTTTTCACCCCCACAATCTTTGTCTTGGGCTGTTCCTTGTTGCGGCGATTTACCACCGTGACAACAGCCTGGGCCAGATTGATGAAAGCCTGACCGGTCATAGTGTCCACGTTGAGCGCGGCGGGCCGGCCCTGGTCGCCACTGTCGCAGATGCCCTGCACCAACGGTATCTGGGCCAACAGCGGCAGGCCCATCTCCTCTGCCAGTTGCTTGCAGCCCTCACGTCCGAAGATGTAGTAGCGGTTCTCAGGCAGTTCGGCGGGCGTAAACCACGCCATGTTCTCCACCAGTCCCAGGATGGGCACGTTCACCTTGTCGTTGCGATACATGTCGATACCTTTGCGGGCATCGGCCAGTGCTACCTGCTGGGGTGTCGACACGATGACGGCACCCGTGATAGCCAGCGTCTGGAGCAGCGTCAGGTGAATATCGCTGGTACCCGGCGGCGTGTCGAGTATAAAGTAGTCGAGCGAGCCCCAGTCGGCGTCGGCAATGAGCTGCTTCAGGGCGCTGGTGGCCATACCACCGCGCCACAGGGTGGCCGTGGTAGGCGACACGAAGAAGCCTATCGAGAGCATCTTCACGCCGTACTGCTCTATGGGGCAGATGAGGTCGCGCCCGTCAGCCTTTATGGCGTAGGGCCGCTCATCTTCAACATCGAACATCTTGGGAATACTGGGGCCAAAGATGTCGCAATCCAGCAGTCCCACGCTGTAGCCCAGGCGTGCCAGGGCTATGGCCAGGTTGGCGGCCACGGTGCTCTTGCCTACGCCGCCCTTGCCAGAGCTGACGGCCACGATGTTCTTCACCCCGGGCAGCAGCTGCCCCACCTCGGGGCGGGGCTTCGACTTAAACTCGGTTTCTATCTCTACCTCCACGTCGTCACCGCAGTGATACTTGATGGCGGCTTCGGCAGCCTTGACGGTCGATTTGAGAAATGGGTCGGTGTCGCGAGGAAACTCCAGTACCACCTTTACCCGCCACTTCTCGCCCTCATGCTGAGGGGCGCTGATGGCGGGCTGGTCGGCCACCATCTGGCTCTCTACCAGGTTTTTCTTCGTGCCGGCATACGTCACCGTTGCCAGCGCATCCATGATGAGTTTAGGATATAATGCCATTTATATTTACTATTTGACTATTTACTGTTTACGATTTATCTGAGTGGGATACTAAAACTTTTCCAACAGCTGGGGAATCTTCTGCCACTGCTTGTCCTGCACGTAGAGGGGCTTGCAGCCCTTGGGCACGTAGAACTTGCAGGCGCCGAGCACCGTGTCCTTGAAGGTGCTCTTGGAGATCTTTGGCGGCTGGGGGGCGTTGAGCCTCACCTCGCGCAGCGAGACACACTTGGCAAAGGCACCGCCGTCAATGCTCTTCAGGCTCACCGGCAACTCTACCGACGCCAGCGAGCTGCACTCGCTGAAGGCGTCGCTGCCTATCTCTCTCACGGCGGCTGGCACAATAATGGCCTGTAGCGTCGTACACTTGGCAAAAGCCTTGCTGCCAATGCTCTGCAACGTGATGGGCAGCGTGATAGCCGTCAGGGCCACACACTCCTCAAAGGCCTCCGAGCCTATCTTCTTGACCGATACCGGCAGCACCACCTTGCGCAGGCTACGGCAGTAGCGGAACGTCTCGTCGTCAATCTCCTCTATGGTGCCCTGAATGGCCACGCTGTCGAGCGACGCACAGTTTTCAAAGGCGCTACCGCCCAGCGACTTCACCATTTTAGGTATAACAATGGTCTGCAGGCTCGTGCAGTTTTCAAACACGTGGTCGCTGACCTTTATCAACGATATGGGCAGATCCATCTGCTCCAGGCTCTTGCAGTTGTAGAAAGCCTTCGTACCTATGCGCTTGATGCTGCTGGGCAGCGCCACCTCGACCAGGCTGCTACACTCGCTGAACATATCGGAGCCTATTTCGTCGATGCTGCCGTTCAGTGTCAGCTTCTTCAGGCCTATACACTTCTCAAAGGCGCCATTACCCATCTTCTTCACCCCGTCCAGCTCTAACGATTCCAGGGCACTGCACTCCTCAAAGGCATTCGACCCCACGCGCCCCACCTTGCCCAGGTTGACGGTCTGCAGGGTGCTACACTTCTCGAAGGCCGAGTTGCCTATCTCGTCCAGCTCGTCGGGCAGGCTGAGAATGGTCAGGCTCGTGCAGTTGCGCAGTGCATTGTTGCCTATCGTCTTCACCGTCTCGGGCATGGTCAGCTCAGTCAGGGCCTCACAGTTCATGAACGTCGACGACCCTATGGAGGAAATGCTGCCGCCGATGGTCGCCTTCGTCAGCGACTTGCAGCCCATGAAGGCGCCGGCTCCCAGCTCTACCAAGTTGTCATACAGTTCTATCGTCTGCAGGCTCGTACAGTTCTCAAAGGCGTCGCGGCCTACCTTCGACAGCACCCTTGGCAGCCTGACAGCCTCCAGGCTGGAGCAGTCGTTGAAGGCGTTGTCGCCTATGGTGACTACTGACTCTGGTATGTCAACCTCTTTTAGCGCCGAGCAGTTATGAAAGCAGCTGTTGCCTATGCTCAGCACGTTCGCCGGCAGCACCGCCTTCACCAGTGCCTTGGCACCTTGGAAGAGGCCGGCGGGCAGGCTGTTGTTCTCTGTCCTCATGCCGGCCCTGCCCTCAGTGATGACGGCCTCGCTCAGGTCGATGCTCGTCACCAGCTGCTCGCCGACTACCTTTTTGCTGGTTTTGGTACGCGTCACTATCTGCGACAGCAGTTTCAGGTCGGCACCGTTCAGCGGCCCCGACACTTTCAGCTCGGCCACCTTGAAGCGCACGCTGTCGGGCAGCTGTGTGGCCAGTGTGCCTACCGAGTCAACGCTGACGTTCATGCTCTGCGCCCCTGCCAGCGTCGGCATCAGTATAGCCATGATTAGAATTAGCTTTTTCATATCGTTCATTTGTATTTTTTGTTAATTGTGTTTACAAAGCCGTCTGTTTGGGACTCCGCTTCGTACGGTGATAGGAGCGATACTCGTCCAGTTCCACCTCTACCTCAGGCTCTTCGAGTGTTGCCGTTCGTGGCAGCCGCCACTTCATGTACTTGATGTCGAGCCCCCTGTCTATCCACATCTGTTCATAATAGGTCTGCACCTGCAGGGTGGCCGGTTCCACGTTCTCAGCCGAGAGCGGGTCGTGGTACAGGTCGGGGGTTCTAAACAGCAGCGGCAGCCCGTTGTGCTCCACCGTCAGCGTGGTATAGGTGAAGAGGAAGTTGGAGTCGGTCTTCAGGTGTATCACACCGCCGTCTACCAGGAACCTTCTGTAGCGCTCCATAAAGTAGGTTGACGTCAGCCGCTTGCGCGGGTTCTTCATCTGTGGGTCG
>Ga0326511_10004297_pt1 | contig 11390 bp, 11 predicted proteins | sample 0_2496_0518_D_FD_203701 | JGI IMG/M metagenome (GOLD analysis project Ga0326511, IMG submission 203701) | Bovine rumen microbial communities from UC Davis, California, United States - 0_2496_0518 | ecosystem: Host-associated > Mammals > Digestive system > Stomach > Rumen | place: USA...
GCTCCACCAGTTTGTGGTTTGGTGTTTCCTGGTGTTGTTCGTGTCAAGGTCAAGTCCTGACATAACAATGTGCTTTGTGTGTAGGTGGTGGAGTAATATTAGTTGTTTGGCTCCCCCATAGTTAATAACTTTTACTCTCAAAAAATGGGGAGAGGTGGAGTAGTATATAGCGGTATAATGGAATACTAGTGAGGACTAGCATGAGGGGGTGAGTGGTGATAACTCCCAAACCAAGACATTCCCCTTTTATTTTTGTTTTCATTATTTGTAGACACCCCTTATACTACACGACAAAAAAAAGAGATGATGGAGAACATAATCCCAGTTCAAAATAAAAGAAGAGAGAACAAACAATAGAGGGAGACGAAAACAGGTATCACACACATATGATGAGAAGAAAATAACACCAAAATGATGAGAGGGGAGGAAGTGTTACCTCGTAATATGATGCATTTTATGTGGACATTGTATTGTTATTCATTATTATATGAGATTCATTTCCTATCCAATAAACGTTTATTATTGACATTCGTTGGAATAAATTAATCATTTCATGTTCAGAACTCTCATTGAATAGATGTTAATTTTACTCCTAATCGTTATATTAGAGAACTTAATAAATTTAATCATTTTCTATTATTCAGTAAGTAGAGAGAAATTTTTTTACTCCTTTGGTAAATTATTCTGTAGATTAAATACTCTGTACTCAGTGGAGGAAACTGGTGTGAGTGTGTGTGGGGCTTTATTCCTGTGGCTTTCACACCAATACAATCCTCACTCCTGTTCCTTGTGTACAATTGTTTTATGGTAAACTTTGAGAATAAAAAAAATATATTCATAATACGGGGAAAGACTTTCCACCAATGTGGACGTGGAGAGCAGGTGATTGAGCATTACTTATTTAACCGGTACATATCCTTGTCCAAGAAATGAGGAACACTCCCCCCTTGTTGTGTGTATTTTTTTCTTCTCTGGATAGATGATGTGTGTGTATCATGTTTCCCTCATTGTTCTGTTGTTTTCTTGTTTTGGGGGCAAGGATTGAAAAACATTATAATTGGGGTTCTGTTCCCATACCATTTTTTTGTTGAGGACTTGTTACTAGTGTCCACACCGGGCGTGTGTGGATTGGATAATAATGAAAAAAAGAAGAAGAGGGAAAGTGTAAGAGGAAGAGAAGCACCAGTATACCCCTTGACTAACCTCACAGTATACACTACACCCTACTACTACACCACCCCCATATGAGAGAGTTTTTATTGTGTTGATGAAAGGGCATTGGTTAAACGAATAATAAGAAAAAAAAATAATTTGATGATCCACGCCACAACATTAATTCTTGTGGCAATGTGTTCAATTGGATATTGTGGATTTGTATCTATTCAATATAATTTTCATTTTATAATTACTTGTAATGATGATTTGTTTATTCAATATTATTCCTGGTTCGATTCCAGGCATCAACTATATACTTATCTTATCCACTTGATGGTTGTGAAAGGAGAGCGTTTTTAATTCACCAATTCCATTTAATGCGATAATTAAGAGTCTTTGTGGGTTCGATTCCCACCACAACCAAAGTAAACTATTATTGGTATGTGCTTATGATTGAGGGGGGTTCAAAAAAACCAATTGACTACAGAGGAGAGAGAGCATATCATTGTTTAATTCTATCCCCTCTAATTGTTGTGGGTTCGATTCCCACCATAAGCATTTTGAGTATCCTTGATAGATTATTAATTGATTGAATTTTTTGATTATGAGTGATTGCTCCAATAGTAATCCTGTTTTGTTTGTGGTGTCTTGAGGATACTCCACCACATAACAACATTACCCTGAGATAAACAATAGTGAGGCTTTGAAAGGAACAAAATGATGATTCTTTGGTAATAGTCTAAGTGAAGAGAGATTAAAATGTGGGTTCGATTCCCACCAAAGCCAATTAACAAAAACACTAACCACCCCACACAATGCTCTGAGTAGAAAACACAAAAGAAGAGAACCGAATGAAAGTGGAGGAAAACAATAAAAAACCGATAATTATGATAAAAGAAACACAACAACTCATAATACTCCTACTCGGAGCAATAGCAATAATATGCATACTCAAAGACTACGACATGATGATAATAAGCACCATCATAGGAATACTCGGAGGATTCCTAACCGGAAAAACACTAACCGAGAAACAACAAGAAATAATCGAAGAAACAATAACCGCTGGTGATGGTGATGTCAGATGAACAAGAAACAACAATAGACGAAGACTACAAATTCATCGACTACAGACTCAACCAACTAGAAACCAACCTCAGAAAAGGACAAGAAAAACTAGAACAAGAACAACAAAACAACTACAAAGAAATCATGCACCTACTACAAGTCATGCAAGAAGGCAACAACGAACAAAACAAACAACTCATCGAAGTAGTACAAAGACAAAAAACAGTAGAAGAAAAAATGCAATGCATCGACAAACTACGAGAAGTAGCAACCAAAAACACAACCGAAATCAATGAGATAGAACGCAGACTGGAAGTCTACAAGCAAATACTTTTTGTGGTTGGTACAGGGGTAGCAATAGCACTCATCAAAGCATTCGTATTCAATATAGGGTAGTACACCAAGCCAAACGAATAATCAAATAGTGAATATATTATGAAAGAAAAAAAAATACGATACATCTCCCTCTTCTCCGGAATAGGTGGATTTGAAAGAGGAATAGAACAAACAACAAAAAAAGAGGAGTATACTTGTATAGGATTCTCGGAGATTGACAAATATGCAAAAAACATCTACAAAAAACACTATCCAAACCACATTAGCCTCGGTGATGCCACAGCTATCAGAACCGAAGATTTACCAGACTTTGACCTCCTGGTTGGAGGATTCCCGTGTCAAGCATTTTCTCACGCGGGAAAAAGAAGAGGGTTTGATGACGCAAGAGGAACTCTCTTTTTTGAAATTAGCAGGATTCTCAGAGACAAAAGACCTAGATATTTTCTACTCGAAAACGTTAGAGGTTTATTATCTCACGAACGTGGAAAAACTTTCCAGACAATGCTTAGGACACTCGGCGAACTGGGGTATGATGTTCAATGGCAGATTTATAATAGCAAAGACTTCAATGTACCACAAAACAGGGAAAGGATATATATTAAAGGATATTCTCGAGAAGAATGTGGGGGAGAAATATTATCTCAGCGACAAAATGGCACAAAGACTCATACCACAACTCGAAAACAACACAAACTTGGAGGATACAATTTTGCAGAGATAAATGACAATACAATAGTACCTTGTACAAAAGAGGGGAACTTCTTTGCACTGATCACAAGACAACGAGATACACCTCTTCAAAAACATCAAGACAATTATGTGTTTGAGAGAAAACCTCTACAAATCGGAAATGTCTGCAGAGGAATAGGTGGCAAAGTGTACAGTACGGATGGTGTTTCTCCCACACTCCTCGCAAATGGTGGAGGTCTCGGAGCAAAAACAGGACTCTATAAAGTAGACAAACCCACAGAACCACAGCTACAGAAAGTGGGGAACATAAGAAAAAACGGAAAAAATCAAAGTGGGAATGTATTCCACACAGATGGACTGTCTCCTGCCCTCTGTTCCTCAGACTACAAAAATGCTACAAAGATTGTAGAATACCCTCGCATCGATGAGGAAACAATAATGCTCAAAAACAATACCAAAAAAGGATATCTTCCTGCACGAGAGGGAGATGGGGTTGTACTGGACTTTGCCGATGCAAGAGGAAGAGTACAACCACAAACAAGTCCTACAATGACTGCACATGGTAATGTGGGGACAGTAACACGAGACTTAGCTGTGAGAAGACTCACTCCACTTGAATGTGAACGCCTACAAGGATTCCCTGACAACTGGACAAAATACGGTGCAAACGGAGACCGTATAAGTGACACACAACGATACAAATGCATCGGAAATGCAGTCACAACAAACGTAGTACAACACATCATCGAAGAATGGGAGATGACAGTATGAACATCAATCGTATGAAATGTGATCCACAGCAACTATACACTTGCTACGCGAAGCAGACATCAACAAAATAATGGGGGGCAGTATATGATACACATCATACAAAACACAATAATTTGCCTCATATTCATACTCCTAGGAGTCATAGCAATACTCTACTGCATACTCGTATACCGTGAAGAAAAAAAAATAGAAGAGATGAAAAAACGATGAACAACGAAGAATACAACAAAGAACTCATAACCGTACTACAATTCCTACAAGAAAAACACCAAGAATTCAGAGAAAGCAACCGCACTAAAACAAACGATGACAGAAGAAAATATGCACACGCAGTAAAAACAGTAGGAGACATAGCATACAACTGCAACATCACACCCAAACCCAACCCAAACACATACAAAAAACAAGTAATAATACCAACACACATAAACAAACAAAAAGAAGAAACCACCAAAGAAGAACACACCGAACTATACAATATGGCAACAACAGACTAAAAAAACTAAACAAAACAACAACAAAACACGGAGAAAAAAAATCCCGCCCACTGTATTCTGACAAAAAAGGGTAAACAATGTTCAAAAACAACACTATTTTTTTAAACCAAAAAAGCAACCAAAAAGCACCCAAACACAAACAAACCCTAAAACAAAAGGGAGGACAAAACAAGCATGATAGAAAAAAAAATCCAAGACATAGTACCACAAATACCAGGAGAAAGCGATGCAAGTTACTGCCGACTAATCATCATGCTAACACACGGATGCAGAACACTCAAAGAACTACACAACCACCTAGAAAAAGAAAACCACAAATACTACGTAGCATACGACACACTCAAAAAAAATAGTGCAAAAGACAAATGGCAGAAACGAATAAAAAAATATGACCAACACCTAAAACAAGAACTCATAGACGAAACCGAAGACATATTCCAACAACTCAACACAGTAAGCATACACGAAATGAGAGAACTACTACAAGACCTACACGAACTAAGACAAGACATCATGAAAAGATTCCGAAACAAAAACGAGAAATTCAACAGTAGCAGTGCACTCAAAGCACTCAACGATTACACCACCTGCTACAACCGAGCAACCGAAATATACTACATTAACAGTAGACACCCACTAATACCAGATACCACTAATACAAACACCAACCGTACTGATGAGAAACTGGAACAAGTAAGCAAAGTACTCTACGGAGAAGATGATGACAGATGACGGAATTTAAATTCGGAAAACTAAGCACACCATCCAAAGACTATATTCACAATAGTGATGCATTCCTCAACATAGCAGTAGGAAGTATCAGAAGCGGTAAAACAATCACCGCACTAATGAAATTCATAGCATTCATAGGACAAAGCCCACATACTCACTTTGCCATCGCAGGTAAAACAATCAACACACTCAAAAGAAACGTGGTAGAACCATTAACACAAATGCTCAACACATTCGAAATAGACTACACCTACAAACACAGTAACAATGAAATAATCATAGGCAGTAACATTATCACACTCTTCGGAATAGAAAAGGAAGGTGCAGATACCAAGATACAAGGTTTTACTTGTGGAGGCAGTCTGATTGATGAGGCTACTGTTATTCCTGAAAGTGGATTCCGTATGCTCCTAAGTCGTAATAGTTTGGAGGGTGCTCAGATATTCTGCACGTGCAACCCAAGCAATCCACAACACTACATCTACACCGATTATGTGAACAACAAGGAATTACTTGAGAGTGGTAAGTGTAAAGTGTTTCAATTCCTACTCGAGGAAAACCCACATCTGAGTAAGGAGTACATTGAGAACCTGAAGGCTATGTACCCAAAGGATAGTGTATTCTACAAACGATACATACTCAACCAATGGGTAAGTGGTCAGGGTGTTATCTTTGACAAGTTTACTGATGATAATATTTTCAGTGGATCCGTTGACCTTGATGACTATGATTACCTTGAAGTTGGTAGCGACTACGGTACAAGTACCACCAGTTGCTATTCTTTAATAGGAGTCAAAGAATACGAGGACCATTATGAGTATGACCTTATTTGTGAGAGGGGTTATGATGCTACAAAACAAGCAAGCAGTCAGACTGATGTGGAACGTGTTGATGATATATACCAACTGCAGGAGGATTACCAACTTGGTAAACAGAATATTTTCTATTGTAGTCATGATGCAGGTAGCCTAAGGGCAGCACTGCAAAAGGACAACCGTATACGGATGACTGTTGATACCTACATGCCTGACACCCTTGAATGTATTATGGTGATGAGTAGTTTGTTCCATCAAGGATACCTTAGGGTACACGAGTCCTGTACTGAGACTATTAATCAGATACGTGGGTATGAGTGGGATAGTAAGGCTAGTCAAAAAGGAATTGACAGACCAGTGAAACGTGATGACCATTATATTGATAGTATGAGGGCTCCTATTATGCATCATTTGTATCGGGAGTCGGAGATTCTTATGGGAGTGGTACACTTATAATCAGATGATTTTTTTTTGTTCTGTGTGGATTATATTTATTATTATTTTTTAGGGACTGGGGTTTTTTGGGAAGTTCACAGAACAGAAATTTTAATCATGATTGTGTATGTGTGTCTTACTCTCTTTTTTTTATTTAACCAAGTGTTCACAAAAAGTGAACCAATGGTACACGAAAAGAGAACAACACAGCACAAAACAATTAAACAAACAATATAAAGGGAGGGTCAAAAAACAGATGAGCATATTTCAAAAAATCAAAGACAACATACCAACACTACGAACCACACAAAACACACAATACCAACAATACCTACAACGGAGAACAACAAACACCCACGAATACACAACAAACGAACTCAGATACAAAGCATACGACAACAACCACGTCCGAAGATGCTGCGAAGTATACAAAAACACAGCACTATCTTGCGGCTTCACCATCGACACCGAAACAAGTGAAACCGACAACAAAACAACAACAGAATACCTCACACGCATCATGAACAACCCAGAAGGAATAAACGGACAACTCACATATGCAGGACTAAACAGTCTAATCTGGGACACATTCCTAGTACTCGGGGACGTCTTCTTCGAAATAGCAAGAGACCAAAAGTATGGCGTGTTCAGTGGATTCAAATACATTCACAACAACAAAATACGATGGAACAATGAAAACGATTGTTACCAACTAGTGGATCAACCGGATGTACTCTTTGAAGATGAAAATCTGATTCATATACAACGACCGAACCCTAACTTTAAAGACCAGCATTATGGTGTTAGCCTCGTGGATAGTTGTGCTGAGTATATTGCTTTGCAGTTCAATGCTATCAAGTATAATAATAGCATACTCACGAACAACGGACTGTCACCTGATACGATACTATCTTATGATAGTGATGTATCGGAGGCTAACTTTAATGCTGAGGTACAACGGTTACAAGTGATGAAAGAGGAAGCAGACCGTACCGGTGGAATGCTGGTAACACGTGGAGCTTCATTCCAAACTGCTAGTAACACGAACAAGGATATGAATTACCTTGAACTCATGAAGTTCTGCAGGGATAACATTATTCATAACTTTGGTGTACCACCGCAGGTGTATGGTATTGTGGAAACAGCTAACCTTGGAAGTGGGTCTGGTGATAGTCAGAAGAAAGACTGGAAGAACACCTTCGAGGGAGAATCCAAGTTCGTTGAGGACGCTTTTAACACGGCATTCAAACGAGAAGGATTTAGTGAAAGGTTCCGTTATGGAACTATTGATGTAGAGGATGAACTTTACAATGCTCAAATCCACAGTATACAAATACAGAATGGTATCAAGACTAGGGATGAAATCCGTAACGAACTAGGACTTGACACAATAAGAAAAAACAATAGTTGGGATGGGTACTACAGATGAGTCCAAAAAGAAACGATGGTAGGGGTCAGTTAACTCTTGATGACTACATAAAGAATGAGGAGTTGTTAATGGAGAACATGGCTAATGCCTTTGATGAAAGCATTAATGCCACATTGGAATGGCTTCGGACTCCACAAGCAGAGGAGTACTTTAAGACACGTGGTCGGCGACTTTCCAAGTTCATGACTGAAAGCGGTATCCGAGATGAATGGGAAAACATCATCGAAAGAAGAGCCACAAGAGGAGCAGACCTCACAGAACAAATCTATGACTATGCACGAAGCATAGGACTAGAAGACAGTCTACGAGAATACACTCCCACCGAAACAATGGCCATGAACAGACTCTGTGATTACAATTACGAGTTAATCCGTAACGTTACCCAAGACCAAATCGCAGGTATCCGACGAAGCTTGATACAGGATTATGCAGAGGGCAGAAACCCACGCCGTACCAGTATCAAAAACGAACTGGAACAAATAGGATTAGAACCTATTAACGGAATGTCACCAAGAGCAAGAGCCGAGATGATAGCACGAACAGAAAGTGCAAGAGCACTTGACATTGCTACCCTTGAAAGTTACAAGGCAGACGGTATCACAATGGTATCACTCTACGGTGACTACAACGGAGGAAAATGCGAAGAATGCGCACAATACTCCCACCCCATACCAATCAATGAGGCACTTGAAATCGGAGTACCACACCCCAACTGCAGATGTGTATGGCTACCAGAAACGGAGATACAATAATGAAATTTGAATTAATCAACAAAAATATACAAGCCAACCCAGCCGACGAAGTGCTACACATCAGAGGACTAGCCAACACAGGTAACACAGACATAGCAGGCGACACCCTCACAAGGGAAGCATTATTAGACATATGCAATCAAGCCACACAACACAACCTACACATCGACCACGATGAAACCATAGACGGAGTACTGGGTCCTATCACAAGAGCAGAGTTAACACCTGAGGGTGTTGAGATTGATGCTGATATACTTGAGGGCAAGTACACCAGTCGTATCCGTGACTTACTTGAGCATGGTGTACGGTTGGGTATGAGTGTTCGTGGTTTGGCTGAGCGTGCAGGTGGTAATTTTGTACGTGTGGTGTTGACTGAGATTAGTTTGACACCGTTGCCTGCTGATCAGAGTACTCTTGGTAGTGTTGTTATTGTGAAGAGTTTTGGTGAGTTGGCACGTAGGGTTGTTGGATTTGATGATGAGAATTTGGAGGAAGATAATATGGCAGATGAAGTGATTACTAAGGATGTTGTCATTGAATTGATTAATACTGGGTTCAATGAGAGGAAAGAAGAGTTTCTTGAAACTATTAGAGAGGAGTTGAAGGATGAGTTTGGTGTTGTGCTTGGTGAGTTGAAGGAACGTGTTGAGAAGTTAGAAGCTCAGGGCGAAGCACCGGTTGAAACCGAAGAGGTTGTTGATGAGGAGGTTGTTGTTGAGGAAGAACCTGTGGAGGAAGAGGTTGTTCTTGATGACAATGATGTTGTAGAAGAAGAAGTAGTAGAGGAAGAACCTGCAACCGAAGAAGCAACTGAAGAGGAAGCAACCGAAGAACCAGAAGAAGCTGAAGCAGAAGAAGAAACCGATGATGAGGAAGACAAAGAAGAAAAACTCAAAAAGAGCATTCAAAACATAGTCGACCAAAAAATCGAAGAAATCTTCAAAGCACACACCAAGGAAGAACTACAATTCCAATACCAATCAAATGGTGATGAACAAGAGGAAACAGTAGAAATTAAAAAAGCTTACACCCCTCGTGAATTAGCAGAGAAATTCTTCTGAGTAGAATTACAAGAGAAGAGAACAGAAAAAAACAGACAATATTTTATTTGATAATATAAATGGAGAGATGAAGCATATGAACAATAACATGGAACAATTAAGAAAAGCAGTAGAAAGCACAGACTACGTAGCAGATGCAATGGCAATCACCTATGATGATGAAATCATGATGAAAACATTCCAATACAGTCCATTCTTACAAGCATTGGAAAACAAAGGAAGATGTTATGATGTAGACACTGCTAATGTAGCTTTCTTCAAAGAAGCACCAACTAACGCTGCAAGTTTCATTAATGAAACAGAAAACATTCCAGACTTTGCAGTTACAACTTACACTGAAGTAGCACAGAGAATGAAAACAGTAGCAGAAGGTATTACTATCTCAAGAATGGCTCAAATGGGAACAGACAAAACAGACCTCCTTGAAAGAGAAATTCAAAGAGCATATTTCCAAGTAAACAGCCTCATAGATGAAACACTCTTGACTGGTACAGGTACAACAGCTGCTAAGAACTTCAAAGCAGTTATTGCAGACAGTGCAGTAAACACTGCAAGTGCAAACGATGCAATCACAGAAGATGCTATTGATGACATGTTATCCACAATCATTGATAACAATGGTGGAAGACCTGACCTCATAGTAACTGACAACTTTGTAGCAAAACAATTAAAGAAAATCGCTGCACCATATCGTAGATACAATGACCAAGTAGACATCGGACTCGGTTTCAGAGTATCCACCTACGAATCACCTGATGGTAGTGCAATACCTATCGTTGTGGATAAAAACATGCCTACTGCTAATAGTGGTGCTAAACACTCACTTGCTATTATTGACAGTGCAGCTATTGAAGTTAAATACTTGATGAGACCATCACTCATAAGTGATTTACCTGCTTCCAACCTTGCTTACAATCAGTGTGTTGCAAGTTTCGTAACTGCTATGAATGTTGCTCCTCATAAATGTGGTGTTATTGACAGTATTACTGCACCAGTTACTGCTACTGCTGGTAGTGGATCATCCTAGAGGGTACAGTATTATTCTTTTGAGTATTACCTAGTTGGGAGATGAAAGGGAACATGACAGAAATATCTGACCTAAGAGAATTACTACAAGTGTATGGAATAGATGACTCACAGTACACTGACACCCAACTACAATTATTACTCAAGCAGGCACGAGCATTCATCGGTGATGTAACACCCACCAATCATACCGATTATGTGGAACGGTTTAATGGTAAACGGTACATGACTCAATTTTATCCGGTAGGTGTTGAGTCTGTAACCGTTACCGTTGAGGGTGAAAGCATAACTCCTCATTATATCTCGGAGGACGGTATCATTTACTTTGACAAAACAGTCAACGGCGAACTACGATGCACCTACACTCAACAATTAAACGAGGAGGATATTAGTAGTGCAGTTATTCCCCTTGCCATGTACATGATAAAAGATAATATGGGTGGAAACATGAGTAGCATTACCGAGGGTGATGTCAGTGTCAGCTTTGACAATAACAGTACCGTGAGTACAAGCAATCAAATCAATCGTTTAATCGAATCGTTAAGACAGAAGTATAAGGCTAGGGTGGTGTTACTTTGATACACTTCCCTGACACCACACTACAAAGATACACACTACAAACC
>Ga0326511_10004298_pt1 | contig 11389 bp, 13 predicted proteins | sample 0_2496_0518_D_FD_203701 | JGI IMG/M metagenome (GOLD analysis project Ga0326511, IMG submission 203701) | Bovine rumen microbial communities from UC Davis, California, United States - 0_2496_0518 | ecosystem: Host-associated > Mammals > Digestive system > Stomach > Rumen | place: USA...
TAACACGAATGATAAAACAATTATTTTTCTGCATAGACCTTTGTGTTGGTTTACCTGGAAGATAAATCCAAACACCGAGTAGGTCAAGGGCAGACGATCACATGGCTAACAAGAAAGGCTCATGGTATATACCATGAGCCTTTCATAATAAACCAAACAAATTCTGGAATTATGTATTAAGCAATTTAGATTTTTGAGCTTTAAATTCTTCTTCTGACAAAACCCCTGCATCCCTAAGTTTTGCAAGTTTTTGAAGTTCGTCAGCAACACTGCCTGTCGATGACATCAGCGGAGTTGGTGCAGATTTTGCCTGAGCATTATTTTTGTCTGTAATATCAATAATAATAGAGAAGATATCCTTAATTCCAGACACCTCTTTCATCAGTCCCTCATAATGCATCCGATCAGCACTCTCTTTAGTCTTTAAAGTTGCTCCACTATATATTTTAAGAATAAGTGTAGGATTAGAAGTGCTCTTCAATAGGATCTTAATAGACATGGTGTTTACCTCCTTGTTCTGCTTTGCTTTAGCTGTGCTGCCACCAACAATGGCACCTACTCCACCAAAAAGCAATCCACCAACAACTGCACCGCCTAATGACTTGTTGAATACATCAGTTCCGTTTTCTTCGTAAGAAATGCTAACGATATCGGAATAGCGGTACACGTGAATATTTGAGGGAGTAACTACAGAAACAAATTCGTTAACATCATCTGTTACGAAGGCATAATCATTGTATGCTTTTAATGATGGTGTCGATTTCTTTGGAGTTATTCCTAACGGCTTTAGTTCTTCCTTTAAATCGCAAACGCGACTTCCTATTTGGCCATTGTTTTGATTATATGCCTTTAAAACTTTGTAATTTTCCGAATCTAATGCCACAATATAGTTATCGGTCTCGACAGCATTAGAACGTTTAAAATTAGTAATCTCTTTTTGATTTGCTTCGCTGGTTGTAGTAGCACAAATAGTTACTTTTTGGGAAGAAGAATCAAAATAGAGTTTTAAATCATTTCTTCCAAAGCTGCTGTCATGCTTAATACCTTTGGCTGCATTGTTTTGCTGATCCGTTTTTGCACTTTCGTTTGATTGCTTTACGAAAGCTGTAATTGTCATCACAATGCCAGTCACAGTCAGTGCGATAGGTAGCCAAACGAAAGAATTAATGTCCTTGTCTTGGCCAGTGTAAATTGCCATTATGGCAAAAATGACAGTCATAATGAGGGATCCCCCTACACTTAGTTCTTCTTTCTTTTTCATATTAAATGGATTTTATAAATATTATTAATGGAATTATATAACAGACTAAATCATAAATATCAAAAGTACCAGAAACCCAGCCAAATAACTGAAAGAACTCCATAACAATGGCGGTTATCGGCAGTGGTGTAGACAAAATGATTCTATAAGTTCTGCTCATATTCGTCGTTTTTAAATACATGGCTATTAAATATGATGCAGCCCAAAGACCAGCAGGTAAACTGTTTATTACAAATGATGGCAATAGTATGGAAGACGCATGAAAGCGAAGAGAATCGACAAATGGCATTAATCCCAGGTCCTGCAACAAACCGAACACAAGAATGTTCTGTGGTCGATACAAAATGTATATACCAATTCCAGCAGCCAACAGTAAGGCAGATAACGCCCACTGAAATGAACGACTGATTACGAAGGCCTTAGCAAATGGCCTGAAGACTGCTATCTTTTCCATACAAAATTATTATCTCATACATTTTAGCAACAAAGCACCGATAAACAGACCGAATAATACCAACAAGGGACCACCTCCTGATATAATTATAAACGCAAAAAAGGCAAAAATAGCGCCACCTACAATAATACTTATTATATTCGATATCGTCTTTGAATCGACAGTATTTTTTTTCTTGGGCTGTTTGTCAATATTCTGGGGAGCCTTTAATTCCTTTTCAACTTCTGTAAAGATGTTACCACACCAGCCTAACTTATACGGTATGCCATATGAGTAGAACTTGTAATTCAATAAATCAACGGCATACTTTTTACATAAAACCAACTGTTGGTTGTAGCCATTCGAATTATATGGCAGACGATTTAACATATTATAGTTTTTGTCGAATTCATCAAGTTTTTTTCGGATGTCGTTAGCACTGTTTTCTACTGACAGTCCTCTGTTTTTTGCTATCTGTACAATTCGCCATCTTTTTTCCTCAAAATTTTCGTATTTTCGGATATTAATATATGCCTCGCAAAATCTTTCTAAAGTTGAATCCTCATTAAATTCATAATTATTTAATATACAAGTATTCATATAGGCATAAAGAACATCTTTATACTCTGACATGTAATATGGTTCTCGGGATATTCCAAAAACAATAGTTGAGATATCGCCTACGATGTCTTCAACTTCAGCTCTGTTGCCAACACCAGATAGCATATCTCCATAATTCCTTCGGTCAGTACTATATGGATATCTTGCGTTGATCTTTTTTATGATGTCTTCTATTTTGTTGGGCGTATCCATATTAAGTAAATTAGTCTTTCCTGTTTGGTTCTATATTATTCATGCGAAGGAACCGGTACACAGTGGACTTCGATTTGATAGACAACTGTTCCTGGATCTGTGCAACAGTCATGCCGGAACGGTAAAGATTGGCGCAGGCAACGGCCTTGTCGTTTTGTTTTTGCTTCGGCCTGCCAAACCTGACACCTTTTTTCTTGGCCGCTGCCCTACCCTCTCCTGTCCTTTCGCGAATAAGGTCACGTTCAAACTCTGCCAGGGCCGCGAAGATGTGCATCACCAATTTGCCTGTGGTACTGCCCGTGTCGATGTTGTCACGCAAAGATACCAGGCTAATATTCTTCGTCTGCAGCTGCTCGATGATGGCCAGCAGATCCTTCATCGATCTGCCTAACCGGTCGAGTTTGTAAACGACCAGACAGTCCCCATCGCGAAGGTACTGCATAGCGGTTTGTAGTTCTGTGCGCTCCCCTACTCCACTGACCTGTTCCTGGAAGATCCGCTCGCAGCCAGCATCCTTCAATGCTGTCAGTTGCATGTCAAGGTGCTGCTCCCTGGTCGATACTCTTGCGTAGCCTATCCTCATATTTTACCTCTTTACTTAGCTAATTTAGCTAACTTAGCTAATAGACGTTATCGCGGCCCAAGGAACTTGTTGCCGTTTAGGTGTATCATATGTTCAGGTTCCTCAGCTATCCAAACCTCTGTCTCCCATGCCAACTTCTCTGAGAATTTCTTGAAGGTCTTGAAATCAAGGAATGCAGTGACAAAAATCATTCCTGCTTTAACATTCCCAGTCATCTGTCCTATCTCCACAAGACGTTTGGGATCCATTGGACCGACGGACGTGACGGATTCCACAAAATAGATCCAGTTCTTATCTTCCCGGTAAAGAACCACGTCGGGCATCTTATCATGAAGTGTTATCTCGAAGCCCAGCTCTCGGAGCTTATCGACATTCTTAACCAGGTCTTTTTCTGTGGTGTCACCAACATACAGACATTCGGAGTTTGGCGCAAAACGTGGTGCAAACTCTTCAATAATGGCTTTCTGTAATTTATTATGTGGGCCTGGTGAGAAAGTGAAGTCCTGATTATTAATCTTGACAGGCATCTTCTCCATCTGTTTCTTCGAAGCATAGATGTCTTTTAGGCTTTGATGTCTGCTCAGGAAGTCGTGTACTTCATAGCTATCATCCTCAGCGGCCATCCATCCATCAAATTCCTTAATGGATCTTATTACGCGCAAGAACTCATTCGTTATTCTATAGCGATAGTTAGGACTATTTGTTGATTTCCCATTGTCCTCGATAATAGCGGCAGTACGAAAATGGTGCATTGCCTGCTTACGGAACGTCTCGCGGGAGTTCTCTGCATAGACAACACCATATTCCTTGTCAATAAAGGAAATAACATCATGGATGCGAATCCATTCATTTGTGGCATCCTTAAAAGAACCATCTTTTTTAACGTCTGCCATGGCGAGAAGCGTCAGACAGCATAAGGTAGATTGCTGTGCTGGCGGCATACCGATTTGATCTAATAGATACTTAACGTGGTCTAACTTATCCATTGCCTTATAATTTTGTTACAGTTGTCTTCTGTGAGCTTATGTCCCATCAACTGGCGACCCATAGCGGTGATAGTCTTCACGTCGGGGACGGGAATACTATTTACTTCAGTCGAGTTAACCTGAGTAGAACCGTTCAATATACGGTAGTATGTATCATAGAGTGTACTGTTCAACAGTGTGTAAATACCATAGGCTTCTTCTGCCGTCTGACACCTGATGAAGTTTATCTTATTTTGTGTTCCAATGTATTCGTATTCCGGATAGTCTGTTGCCAGGAGTATTCCGCATTGCAGACGTCGGTGTTCCTCCTTAGCCGTAAAGCGCTTAACGAAAACATAGTTTCCGTTTGCTTGCAGAAATCCTTTATGGTCTGTGACCATGTATTCACCTTCCTGTTGTGCTGGCCACACTACCCTACCCCCTCGTATATGGTGTGAATAGAACAATGGCACGGAACCTTCTTCTGCTTTGTCACGCAGCACCTCACGGGTACGGAAATCCACGACGATTCCAGTGTGCATAGCCAAACTTATAGTCTGTAAAGTGTCGGTGAGTCTGTTCAGCTTGTTCAGTACCAAACTTTCTTCTTTGCTTGTAACCAAGAAGACATAGCCATTAGGGGCTACAACAGAGCCGTAAGGAACATCATAATGGCGAAGATCTTCAAACGTAGACGAAGCAGATGATGTCATGTGAACGTATTCTGGTCGTGCCACCGTCTTTCTTAATTTGATAATCATCGTTTCCTGCAGCACACTCTCCCCATCAAAAACCTTATCCCTACTGGCAAATATGTGCATACTTGTAATGACACACTTGGAAAACATGTATTCCCGGAACTTAGCAAAGTATGCTCCGGAAGTCCAGGAGCGAGGAATAATATAAACCAACTCTTGCCCATCGCGGAGTGCATCGATGGCTCTTGTCCAAAAGAGGAAATAAAGGTTAGGCGCACCATGGCACACATGAGGCAAGGCAAGAGCTTCAGGAGCATCCTTTCCAATTTTCTTATATGGTGGATTACCGATGATATAATCAAATTGTTCACCTTCAACAGGTGGAGTTATAATATAGTTATCCTCACGTACTTCATATGTAAGCTGGTGACCATCTGCAATAAATTTCAGATTTTCGTGGAGTAACGGTAGAACATGTGGGTCGTTCTCATAACAAACGATATAAATGTGACCGGCATATCCTAAGTTTAGCAAGCGTTCGACAACGGCAGCTGTTAGGACTCCTGTTCCAGCTCCCGCATCACATATGCGGATAGTTGGTTGTGTTATATCGAAATGAAACATTTCTGCCATAAATCTTGCTGTCAGTTCCGTGGTAAAGAACTGTCCGTAAGACTTACGAAGGGTCTTTGGCATAGACTCCATGAATAGCGATGTCCTGTCTATAATGGTGTGAAGCATAAGCGCATTGTTTCTACATTAGTCAATTATTAGCTAACTTAGCTAACTTAGCTAAATAATTATTTTCTTTGTGCCATCTGTGCCCAGAACTCTTCTTCTCGCTCGGCTATTCCTTTTTCAAGGATTTCCGTGGCGAGGCTGCTGGCTGACATTCCAAGGTGTCCGGCTAATGCTTTTAACTTGCCAGGCAGTTCAACAGGCATAACGTAAGATTGTCGAGCCATACCAGGCTTACACCCGGCGGCAGCTCCAGATGTTGCCCTATCGGTTGGAGAAGAAGACGGAGTAGGGGACAGTGTGCCACCATCACCCTTCATTTGATTTACAATACTTGCTGCAACGTCTGTAACGCTGCTGCCAAACGGATTTTCATCCGCTGCTGCCATTGCATGTTTCTTTGCCATATCTTATCTTCTTTATTTCATTATTATATATATTAGCTAACTTAGCTAAATTAGCTAAACTCTTGAAAGTATATCCTTGAATGGTTCCTCGACACCCTTCGCCTGTTCTCGATCGAGAGCGAATAGGGTAGTGTACCTCTTGACGTGAACGTTCTGCTTGATGCGCTGTGTCATCCATCCGTATTTGTGAAGTTCCTCGATGGCCATCTTGCGCTTCTCAAACTCTTCTGCTGTTCCCTCCCTGTCATTAATTCGGTTGGGGACATATATAAGAGTTGATTTAGAGTATTTCTTAAATACCTGGGCGAACAGTTGAGTCGCTCTGATAGTGTCAGTGTCATACGCCATAGGAACGACTACAGCATCACACATAGCGAACACGACGGATAGGGTAGGGTCGTTCAGGTTTCCCGGACAGTCTATCAGCACATAGCCGTCAAATGTTTTATATTGCTCCATCAGCTTCTTAGCCTCGGCTTGGGAAGATGCCTTAAACGTAACCACATGATAGGGAATGGGTGTTCCCTCATTCTCCTTTAAATCATCCTGACGATGGAAGGCAAGGCTCTGCTGCAGATCTGCGTCCACAACAACAACCTTCTTGCCGTCCATACGGAGGTAGTTGGCGAACGTAGCACAGAGCGTTGTCTTTCCGACACCGCCTTTGATGTTCGCGAAGAGGATTATCTTATTCATATTCTATACTATTAATTAGCTAACTTAGCTAACTTAGCTAAATTAGCTAAATTGGCTTTAATTCATTGACATCAGGTTTCTGCCATCCCAAGAACAGCTTCTCGATATCGTCCTTGTCCTTCTGGGAAACTTCCTCATTCATGAACGTATGGGAATAACCGGCAACGGACAAGTAACAGTCATTGATAACACTCCGAAGCATTTCGGGAGCCAGCCCAGCGTCAATCTTGGCTTTTTTAACAGCTAACTGGCAAAGATAGAGGTCACGCTTTAACCGTGCATTCTCTTCAAGCAACTGGTGCTTCTCCTGGCTGTCATCCTCAAACATGGGAACTTCAACACGCATCTTGCCATTGTCTGCAAGATGCTTCAGATAACGCACAGCCCAGAGAACCATCTTACCGTCCTTGCCTTTGACATCATCTGGCATGAGGTTCTGCAGACGCTGCTCCCTGAGTATTGCCTGGATCTCTTCCTTCTGTGCCTTATCGGTGAAGGAAATCGTCGCATTGTTACGCTTGGTCTTATTCTCTGCCATATGCTATTACTATTTATCTTTATCTAAGTATCTCTGTGGTACAGGTATCTCACCGTTCTTCTTTTCGTAGTTGTTGAGATAGGTGGTCAATGCCTGAGCCATCACCTCACGAATCTGCCATCCTTCCTGGAGGCACATCATGCGCAGCTTTCCCATCAAGACGGGTGGGAGGGTGACAGTGGTCTTTTCGAAAGGCTCATGCTCTCTCGGACGACCTGCACCTGGTGCTCTTGTTTCTTTTGCCATAATTATTATTGTTGGTTTGTTGGATATCCTACATGTAGAGTCTATGACTTCTATGAGGCCTTAAATCGATAGCAATCTCTTCAAGAACTTTGTCAAGTTTTCGGAGTTGCTCATTATCGAGTGCATGAATGCAATCGATAGCAACTTTCTGAGCGAGGATCTTCCGATGGGCAATTTCCGATTCCTCGGAAATCTTGGCACTCGGAGAACTAACCATCTTATAGTACTCGTTGAAACTGTCCTGAAGCCAACGGTACCCCGTCTGCATACCCTTGCCAGTGATATGCTGGATGGCGAAGTTTGATACTTCTGAAAGCTTTGCTCTGAGTTCTTCTTCCTGGGTCATATCCGTAACTTTTAAAATTCTGGGTACAAAGTTATATAATAAAATTGGTAATACATAATTTCGGAATATATATTTTTGCCATAATATCCCAAATTAAGAATGTTTAACTTTAGACGGAATGGATGGCAAAATAAAGTGTTGATAATATATGCCTTCAAAAATGTGTATTTACACGGAAGAAACTGGTGTTAATTCGAAAAAAACACTTCAAATTGCAGTTTTCTCGGAATTTATTTGGTGGTTTCGGAGAAAGTGTGTACTTTTGCAAAAGTGGAAAAAAAAATATATTGATAACATACGCCCCCCGTAAGTCGCTGGAGCGGAGCGACAGCGCACTCCTGTTCAGGCTGCTCGACAGAGCAAGCGAAGCGGCGACAGAGAGTGGCCGTGGGGGTCTTAGAATAAGACCCCTTATAGAGTGGGAGGGTAGGCGTAGCAGACAGGGGTCTGGGGAGGGGACTCCCCAGCGGGGGTTTGGGGGCAGAGCCCCCTACCAAAACACCCGATATAAATTCTGTATGCCTTCCCTCAGCCCGACCAAGATCAGAGATGACCAGGGATGATGAACACCATGCGTCATCGTAAACACGATGACTTCGTCGAGGGGTATGGGGACGTGACAATGGACGTCCCCATGGCAGGGTAGAGGTGGCCTCCTTCAACCTCACGTCTCAGGGAGGAGTGCGACCGAAGGGAGTGCGACGGATGGACGTGAGGCACAGGGGTCTGGGGGAGTAGCCCCCAGGTAGGGGTATGAGGGGGCGACAGCCCCCACAGGAAAGGGGTACGGGGGAAACCATCGACAGCCCTCAGAGAAGAATACTAATGTCAAGAAATATGAGCGACGAAATAACAGAGAAGAAGAATCCGTCAGTCATCGAGCAGGATCTGTTCATAGACCCAGCTGATATCGATGACTCTGATGAGCGTTCATTCTATGAGAAGTGTGACTTCATAGAGCATCAGAAGCTCTTTGATGTAAGCCCGGTATATATACCTGACTTCATTGGTGAGATCTTCGAACGCCCACAAGGTGATTTGAGGTTCGTCGAGCCTTTTGAGGAACGTGGTGCAGAACGATATCTTAAATGGCGTGAAGAAGAAAACGCAGGAAAGGAACATGACTATACAGAAGGTCAGTTCCAGTACAATCCCATCGTGTTCTACAAGACGAGAAGAACAACAGCCAAGAAGAGTGTAAAACAGAAGGATGGCACACTGTCAAGTGATAAGAATACCTATCAACTGTTGCTAAAGGACGACTACAATACAAAAGACTGGCTTCAGACGCGTTATTTTGCGCTGATGGCTCCTATTACCTACGTCGGCAAATCTACGGCCAACAAGAACGCCAGATACCTCTACGCCTTTGCTATCGACCTTGATGGTGTTGGCATTGAACAACTGAAGGTATTCTTCATCTATATGTCACGTCGATGGAGTAATGGCCTGCTTAAAGGTCTCCCCATCATCCCCATGCCAAACATTATAGTCAATAGTGGCCACGGACTTCACTTGTACTATACAATGAGATACCCGCTTGCCTTGTATGAGTGGAATGCAAAGCTGCTGCAACAGTTCAGCAGGGCATTATATCATCTTGTCTGGTATCCGGCTAATGAGAAGAACGGAGAGCCAGGAACAAGCACAGAGAAGACAATACATTGCCTCGGAATCTATCACTCTTTCAGAATGCCGGAAACAATGACAAAGCCTCTGCGAGTGAATAAAAAAACAAATGAAGCCGTAGGAACCGGTGTGCCTATCAAAGCGTGGAAAATGCGCTCAGAGCCTTATACACTGTTTGAGCTGGCCAAATACTTTGCCTATGATGATGAATTGAAGAAGAGATTTACACCCAAGGTCATGAGCGAGCTTGAACGTGGTGGCCGTATGCTCAACCCGAACAGGTTGACTTTGGAACAGGCACGTAAGAAGTTCGGCGAGGAATGGTATAACAACCGAGGAAAAAAGGGTAGGTTTACGACCAACAGAGCATTGTATGACTGGTGGCTGAAAAAAATAAGTAATCCTTCAAAGGGAGGTGTCAAGGAAGGCCATCGGTACTTCTGCATCATGGCACTGGCTGCATTTGCCAATAAATGCGGAATAGAGGAAGAAGAACTTAAAAGGGATGCAGAGTCATTGCTGGGGAGCTTTGAAGACCTCACAACGAAAGCAAACAACCATTTCCGCATGTCTGATATACATGCTGCTCTGAAAGCATTCAAGAAAGAAAACTCCGTCAGATGGTCGCCCAGAATGATTGAACACTGGACGGACATTGAGATGAAGAAAACGAAACGTAATAAGCGTGATCAAGAAGTTCACTTGAAAATGGCTCGCATGATGAGAGACTTCAAAACAACGGAAAAGGGAAAGAGTGACTGGAGGGAAGGTAATGGGCGTAAGCATGAAACACTTGATAACAGTAAGGCTGCTGCAGCTATCAAGGAATGGATGCTGAGCCATCCTGATAACACAAACAAGTCGGAATGTGCCAGGGATCTTAACCTGTCACGTCCGACAGTACGAAAATGGTGGAATGAGATAGAGAATATCATCGTCGATAGATCCTATGAATTCGACGAGGAAGAGATGGGTGGTCTCGTTGCAAGAGAAGCAGATCCTTACGAGGAAGAAAGAGCACGTCTTGAAAAGGAGATACTTGAATCCCTTAACGCAGAGTTCAAGGATAAGTGGGGAGAGATGAGTGTATCCTTAAAGCAAACGGATGAAGAAAATGTTGACTATGATGAGGAAGCTGATGCTCCTATTCTAAGGTAATATTACTTAGTTAAATTAGCTAAGTTAGCTAAATTAGCTAAGTAAAAAACGCAGAATATGACATGCTCAGTGCCGTCCAGTAGTAGAGTCCTAACCACATCGACAGACAAGCTGACGAAGTGACCGTACACTACTGCTGGAGGTGGATGAATAAAAGTAACAATATATTACAGATATAACGGCGGTGTCTATCGTGTTTACACGGACGCTGCTGTCATATCCTTCATATATCATCACTACTATTCCTGGCATCCACTGGCGACACTGATTACATATCATGTCTCTGCTAATACATCATGATATGCTGACTGCAGTCAGTGCTATAGCATAATGGCGTATATGGGGGAGGGCTTCATCAGTCGGCATGATATGCTCGCCTGTCAGCTCTGAAGAGCAGCCCTCATTAACCACTCGCAAGCTCGCTTCAAGGTACTGAACGTTATGGGGGCAATGCTGCCCCCTATACCCCCTTCCTCATGCTATAGCAGACAGCATGACACAAGTCATCATGCACAAGCAGATGACAATCTATAGCATTCTACAGTGACCACCAGAACCAGTCAGCCATGGTCACACAACGACAACTCCAGAACTTCTGGAGTTAAAGATATCTAAGAAAGTACAGATATCCCTGAAGAAACTTGCACGTCTCAAAAAGAATCCGTAACTTTGCCGCAGGAAGCGACCAATATATTTTGGTGTAGCCTAATATACCAAAATTTGCGTGTCAAAGACAACGCCGCACCTGGTCAGGTGCTAAATTTAGGTAATTAGGCCACGGGGTTCCGCCCCTTTGGATTCCCCGGCAAGGAGTGACTTCTCCCTGCACCCACCGCCCAAGGCTCTGCCCTGGGAACCTGCGAAGGGCGCTCAGCCCT
>Ga0326511_10004299_pt1 | contig 11388 bp, 17 predicted proteins | sample 0_2496_0518_D_FD_203701 | JGI IMG/M metagenome (GOLD analysis project Ga0326511, IMG submission 203701) | Bovine rumen microbial communities from UC Davis, California, United States - 0_2496_0518 | ecosystem: Host-associated > Mammals > Digestive system > Stomach > Rumen | place: USA...
ATTTTTACCTAGGAAAAGTTAAAGAGTATGAGAAATGACTGTGCAATAAAATACGCTGTAGAATTAGCAGACAACTTAAACAAAGGCATCAAAGACTATAATAGTAATATTGAGTTTAACTATCCAGATTCTTCTGATAGATTTATTCAAGATGTAATTACCATATTTAACAGCAGATACCCAGTACTATTAAGAAAATATAGAAACTTAATTAAAGAGCTTGCTGGGAAGTATTATAAGAGTAATAAGAGTTATTTTAACTACTAAATTACTAAATCAAACTTCTGAAAATAATTAAATTGTGTTTTACTCCAATCCAAAGCTTCTTGCTTATTTGTTGTTAGTTTAATTATTTTCTCTTCAGCTTCTAACATTCTTTTATCTGTTTGCATTTGAGTAAGAACGTCATTTAGAATGCTCCTTCAAAGTATTGTTTATTCTGAGAGAAAATTGGAATATTATCATTCAATTTGTTTTTTAGAACTGCTGAACCTCTTTTATGAGTAGTAGGTAAATCATTCCAATTGATACCTTTTTCTTGAAAGAGTTTTTCCTGCAATTGAGAATTATTTAATCCTTGTATTTGTTTATGAGAGAAGAGTGATTGAGCAAGACATTGAATAGAATTTCTTGCTGCATCATTTTGTCTCCAAATAAAATAATTAATTACTTCTTCTTTTGGAATATTAAAACATCTTGCATCGAAGTAAGCACCGAGATTAATGCAATCATTCAACACTTGGAGATAATCCAAATTAGAAGTGGAAGTTAAAAGTTCATCTGCACAAGAAGTAAAATTCTTATTAAAATACATAGTAGCCATAGAAGCAGCTACTGAACAGAGTTTCTGAACTGAATAATTAAACCAAGCATCTGTTTGAAGAGTATCATAATCAGTTAAGAGAAGGGAGATTTCATCGGACTCCACATAACCAAATTTACAACCTTGAATATGTTTACAAAGATCTAAAGTGGTAAGTTGCATTGCTTTAATAAACACATCATCAAAAGGCTTATTTAGATGTTTAGTGAAAGAGTGGAAATGACATCCATCAATTCTAATGATTACGGGAACTCTTCTTGTTAAATAAGTCTTTGAACGATTTTCATAAAACTCTTTCATTCTATCTGCGATTGTAAGCATAATTACTCCTTAATTAATTTTTTACAAAGATTAGAAATATTACTCAACCCTTTTTCTTGGTAAGCAAGATTTTTTACTTTAAATGAAAATCCAATATTAGAATCTTTATCATAATTAACTGAGCGAACTACAACTCCTTCGTGTTGAAAATAATCTTTCCAAAGTTTGTCAGTTTCTTTAATAGCTGGAGTTAAATTAACTGCTCCATTTTCAACTTTCCAGCCTACATTTTCAGCATATTTTACGGCATCGTCAATGGTTGGCATAATGTCTTTGAGTTTAATATTTTTAGCAATGATAGGAACAGAATCAAGTCCAAGAGTATTTAAAATTTCTTTAGCTGAAATAATCTTTAATTGTAAAAACAAACCATTTGTTCTGTTTAAAATTATAGATATTTTGCTGAATTCCTGGGCCTACTTGCTCACCTTGAATAATATATGCTTTCCCAGTTTCTTTATAAAGCTTTTTCATTTTATTTATAATATCATAGTTTCGCATACACTGCCAAAAAGTATTGTATCCAGTATAATAGGCATTATTACGAGAACATACATATGCCCCAATAAGTTTTTTCTTTTTAAATTCTGGAATTACAGTAAATGACTGCCCCTCCATTTTGGCTGTTACTATAATTTCCGAATCAGAATATTTCTCCAAAATTGATTTATTATTTTGTATTGTAGTTTCATCACTTTTTGAAATAAGGTTAGAAGGAAAATTACCATTAGCTGTATTTTTCTTTTGCCAAATTTTACCAATCCAACGAATAGAGCTATGCTTTAAACAGAACTTTACCCAAGTTGGAATATCTGATTTGTTTGGAGAAGCTTCTTCTATTGGCTCGTATTTTCTAATTTTAAGCAAATCTGTAATATCATCTCCAGCTTTAAGTTTACTTATAATTTTTTATCAAGTGGAAGTTCATTAATAGAAACAGCAAGTCCCCAAGACTTTACTCGTTCACCTTCTTCACCATTATTGTCTTTTTTACCCATTGTCATAGGCTTAATAATAAATCCATTTTCTTTTTCGTTAAAACAACGTTTACGAAGAAACTCCCAACATTCTTCTACTGGAAGAATTGAACCTTCTTGAATAAAAGCAAGTTTGTCTCCAATTTCTATTGTATTTGGAACAATAGCTTCGTAACCAAGTTCTTTGAAAGTTACTGCACAAATACGATCTTTCTGAAACATTTTTTGTTTTGTTTCTACTGTAACAATAGAAGCAAGTTTTCTCATTTTATACTCCTTATTTTATTAAAGCTAAATCATCATCAAACTCATAACCAATTAATCTTCCAGAATCAGTAAACACCAGCATATTTAAAGCATTCTCTTTGATGTAAAGAAGAACTTCCTTTGGGATATTACTTTCCATCAAAAAGAAATATTTATTTGTGTTTTTCATTAAGAATGCTTGTTCTATGGAAATAATTTTCTCATCATCAAAACCAGTACAACCTACTGCTGTTGATTTTCTACAAATTCCAATATCTCTTACAGTTGGTGAATAAATTGCTACATAGTCTGGGAACTTATTTCTTTTCAAAAACATTTACATCCTCAAACTCATGACCAATAATACTTCCATCTTCATAGTGTGGGATCATGTGAATTGGAACATTGTTAATTACATATTGAATTAATTCTGTTGGGTTTCCTTGATTAAAAGAAAAATATTTATTTGTATCTTTGAACAAAAACGCTTGTTCCAAAGTGAGAACCTTATAATCTTCTTCGTTATGTTTAGCTATTTCTTTTACAAGTTTTTTGTCCCAAATCTCTAAGCATCTGCTAGAACTTGCGAATAACACTGCAAAATCTGAGAATTTATTTTTCTTATTATTTTTCAAAAAATTAAACATTGTTTCCCCCTTAAGTATATCTTATTATACCTAATTTTAAATTTTAATTTAAGACTAAAATTGTTAAAGTTAATTTTATAAATGGAGAAAATCACATATGTTAAATTCTACAGAATTTGCTAAACTTATAATTGAATGTATAAAAACAAGTGAAATTTTAAATGAAGACAATTCTCATCTTTTTGCCGATGGGGTTATTTATCCTTATTTAAAAAATGGTGAAAACTATAACAAAAAATTAGCTGAAAGAAAAAATAATGCTTTTAAGATGGGAGATAAAATTGATGAATCTACTCCAGAAGCATTTGCATTTGGCGTTCAAAAAGCATTGAGAAAAATTTTCCCAAAAATTCCAGCTGGTACTGATAAAAGAGATTATGACTTTTATGAAGACAATAAAGGCTTTTGGTATAATTTTGCATTAAAGTATTATAATGATATGACCAAAGCTGGATTAACTACTTCTTCTTCTCAAAAAGAAAGAAAGAAAGCTATTGGCTATGGCATGGGTAAAAATAGTAATTACATTCATGATACTGGAAAGGAAGGCTATTACTTGTCTAATAACACCAGAGCTTCTGTTAGCTGTTTTGATTACTAAATTAAATAAGCTGGTATTTAATATACCAGCTTATATTTTTACTCTTCTTCTTTGGAAGCTACTATATCATTTCCTTTTGCTTCCAAAATAATTTCATCTTTCTTAGATGATTTCTTGGTTTTTGCCAAAGCTGCTTCAAGCTTAGCAATTCTTTCTTCTAATTCAGTAAATTTTTCTTCTACTTTAATTCTAAAAAATATTTCTGCTTCCATATTTTTAACTTATTATACTTGAGTTTGCTTTTTTATTTAAGACTATTTTTCTCTATATAGTTTTTTAAATAATTATCTGTTAAAATCTGTGCACTTAATAACTGTTCTATAATCATATTTTACCTTCTAAAATTAAGCTTTTCTGTAATAAGCTTCAAAATATTCCTCAAAAGTTGCAGAAGTCCAATTTGGAGAAGATTTAATATTTGCTCTTCGTATATTTTCAGATTCTGCTGCTTGTCTTAGACTTTCATATACTTTACCAGTTTTTAAGTTTTTTACAAAATGGCATCTGTAATTAAATTCTTCACTGTTATAGTCTTTATTTGGATCATAATATTCCCAGTGAGCATTCATCGTTGTTTTTCTACAACCTCTTAATACATCTGAAATTTTACTATCCTCTACTCCAAAATAAGCGTTGGCTTCTTTTATTGTATTGAAGATTTTTTTAAGTTCTATACAGATAATTTTCTTTTTACCTTTGTATACAGGAATAGGTATTATATAATCTTTTGTTTGGTAGTGTTTATTATTTATTGTTTTTTCTGTATTAATTATTCTTGTTAAGCTTCTTCTATCTACATTTTCTTTTCTGGCACAGTCTCTTATAGACAAAAACACCTCACCAGTTTCCCTACACATTATTTCAACAGGAGTAACATTACTAACAAGTTTTGGAGTTAATCTTATCCATTCTTTTTCAGCATTTAATTTTTCTATCAAAAAACATCTTGGTATACCTGTATCGGCAGTAGCTTCTGACAATGAATTATACTCTTTTTCAGTGGCTAAGCATTTTACTCTTGTAGTTGGCTGAACATATCTTCTTATCATAGGCCTACATTCTTCTATTGTATATTCATCTTTTGTAGCCCAATCAAAGTGCAACCCGTGAGAAGAATATTTTAAATGATTACATATTCCTGCTATACTTTTTTTTGATACTCCTGTTTTTTCAGAAGCTTCTGTAATCGATTTATATACTACGGCTGTATCAAGACACACAACTTTTTTCCTGTTTCCTTCAGACATTGTTTCAAGAACATTCTTTAGTTCTTCTTCGCTAACCACTTTTGAATCCGACATTAATTTTAAAGCAAATAACATAGGTTCTTTGATAATATCCTTACAGCATTTAGTAATATAGTAATGGATAAGGGTATGATTTTTACGATTTAATTTAACAAGATTACCATCATCAATTACGTCAATGCCTTTTACTTTGAAATAAGCCCTTGGAACTATGTGATGGTTTTCTCCTTCTGGATCATTGATTGTTTTAATCATCTCTATCATTTTCTCATAATACTCGTTTTTCTCAAAACACTCATTTATAATTTCTTCACTTAACATTTTTACTCCTTTACAAAATGGTAACCATGAATAGATTTCCTTTTTCCTTTTAATATTTTAGAAATAGTAGAAGAATCTAAATCCATTATTTTTGCGGCTTCTTTTATTGTTGAAAACTCTTCACCAGTTTCAATACATTTGACACAAACATAATTTCTCATTTGTTTTTTTATTTCTTCTATTTTATTTAAGCAGTATTCTTTAGTATAGTTAATTTCTGGTTTATACTCTTCCCAGTATTTTTCAGCAATTATTTTTCTTCCTCTTTTTAAGCTACTTGAAAGATTTATGTTTCCAAATTCTTTGTTTACTTCACCAACATCATTATAAATTTTACCAGTATCTAAACACACATATTTTTTATCATTTTTGTGTTTTCCTCTATATATTTTTTCAGCAGCTTGTTTTTTTATTTCTTCTATTTTGTTGGAACAATATTCTTCCGTATAGTTAATCTCTGGATTATACTCTTCCCAATATAGTCCTCTTGAAGTAGTTTGGTTTCCATTTATAATATTTGAAACTCCTCCTCTATCACCTGTTTTAGTTATACTGTCATAAATTTTACCTGTGCTTAAACAAACTACTTTTTTCTCTAAATTTAACAGTGCTTGCTTCCTTATAGTTTCATACTCTTCAGCTTTTATATCTAGTAGTTCTGGATTGATGTCTTTTATCAAAATATAAGCCAAAGCAAGTTTATGCTTTAATTTTGGTATTTTACAAATCTTCCACATATAATAATGTGCTTTGTAATGATTTTTAATTGATAAACTTATCGTATTTTCTTCATTAATAATTTTTTGATTATTTAATTTAAAGTATGATTTTGGAATAATATGGTGAATTTCACCAGTCTGCTCGTCATTATAAATTTCCATAAGTTTATTAAAATTAGGATTGCTTGTATCAAAACAATTTTTAAAAATATTTTTATATTTAAAATTTTCTAAATCAAACATACTTTTATTATAAACTAAATTTGCTTTTTTGTCAAGATAATATAAAGGAAGTATTTTTAATGACAGAACAAGAACAAAGACTTATAAACAGTATTAAGAATAAAATTGAAAAGTATGATATTCACAATTACAAGACAGGTGAGAAATTAACATTAAAAGAATGTTTGAAATATGGTATTAATAAATTCGTTGTTGCTCACTATAACGATGGTAGTGAAGATGAACTAATAGAAGTTGGTATTGAAACTTTCTTATATAAATGTAGTCCACTTCTTTTTATTGAAAAATACGGCACTTTTGATTTGCCAGGTGTTGGAACACTGTCTTGCAAGAATCTTTATTATTTCCAAAAAGAAATTTTGAAAGATTTTATGAAATGGAAAAAAATCGTTCTTACCAAAAGTAGACAGACTGGTATGTCTACTTTGATGAGCTTGGTGTTTTGGTGGAAAGCAGTATTGTTTAAAAATGAGTGGCTTTTGGTTATTAGTAAGGACGGCAAAAGCGCCATGGATTTCCTTGAAAAAGTAAAATCTAATCTTACTAATATCCCAGTATGGATGGGATTGAAAGTTTTAAGAAACAATGCTAAAGGAGTCACATTGTCTAATAAGACTAAAATAGATGCCTTTGCTAGGTCAAAATCAGCTGGTCGTGGTTGTTCTCCTACTATGGCAATTCTCGATGAGGCTGCTTTCTATCAAACTAATTCTATTATTGAAGGTATAGTTTCATCTATTATGCCTTCGTTGTCTCGTACGGGTGGTACTGTTATAATAGTCTCTACTCCAAACGGAAGTGCTGAAAATTCTGAAGGATATTGGTATTATAAACAGGTAAGAGATTTACAAGAAAAAGGTGGACAAGACAAGCTTTCAAAACTTTATGATGTAGCTTGGTGGGAAGTATTAGACTATCCTGGAATTACACCTTATAAAGGTTATAATGAAAAAGTTCAATCTTACATAGACAGAGATTATTTCAATCATCCAGAAGTAAAAAAAGAAGCAAATAATTTCTTTATGCCTATAGCAAGAGACAAATGGCAAGATAATGATTGGCTTTCTTATCAAATGTCTACTTCTGGTAAAGTAAAATATTTACAGGAAATTTTGCAGAACTTCGTCGTAACTGGTAATACTGTATTTTCTGATGAAGTATTAGCTAAAACAGAAGCAAGAGTAGAAGTTCCTATTATAAGAGATGAATTAAATAATAGACCGCTAAAAGGATTATATATTTGGAGAGAACCTAAATTAGATCATAAGTATATACTTAGTGCTGATATTAGTAAAGGTAGTGGAGATGATAGTAGTTGTTTGCAAGTAATAGATACTAGCACTTATGAACAGTGTGCTGAATTTTCTGGTAAATGTACTACTATAGATTTAGCTAACTATGCTTATAGACTTGGTGAATATTATAACTGGGCATTTGAAGTAATTGAATGTAATAGTATTGGAGAAGCTACATTTAATGAATTATATTACAATTTAAACTATCCAAATTTATTTAAACAAAAGAAGAACAAAAACGGAGTAGAAGTAATGACTGGTTGGATTACTTCTGTTAAGACTCGTGAGCTTATAACCAATAAACTGATTGATTTTTATTATGATAAAGACCTGTGGGAGAAATATCATCCAAGGAGTGAGAGATTACTTGATCAAATGAAATATTGGGTTTGGAAAGGTGGAAGACCTGACCATTCTGGTAGTGCCCATGATGATAACATTATGGCTATGGCTATAGGTATTTATAACATAGCGGAAAGTATTAAAAGAAGCAGAGGAGAAAATGATACAATATTCATAGGAGAAGACGGGTATGATATTACTTTGAAGGATAGAGATAACACTCCTTTAACCCAAGAGTATTTAAGTAATAAGAAAGAAACTGGTAAATTAGATAGTAACTATTATAAGAGTGTAGAAAGAGAGATGTATAAATCAGCTGGAATAAATCCAAATGACAGTAATGCAGCAAATATTTATAAGTGGTTATTGAGTTAATTTAAATAGGAGAAGTATTTTTTACTTCTCCTATTTTTTTATTTCATATCTTCCATTATTTCTTTTAATAGTTCTCTATGCTTCTTTTCTTCTTTAGCTATATCTCTAAAAATTGGTTTATATTTATCTGGGGCTATTTCTGCTATTTTAAGATACTTATCAGAATCTTTTAATTCCTCTTCTATGAATTCAGTTAAATCAAGCATTTAGATCACTCCTATAGAAATCTGTTTGATTAATATAATTCTCAATAGTATTAACATCTGTAGATGATAATTTTATTTCATCTCCATTAGGTAATAAAATTGGAATTTTTGGTATATAAAGAGAAATGTTCCCAAGCTCATTAGCAGTATCTTTTAAAATAGTCATTAGAGTAGATAAATCATACATACCATTATTTTCTTGAACAAGAGTTTTTAGCATTGGATTATTTAAGAAAACATCGAGAATATTTTCATCTCTTTTCAATACATTTTTAGCAAGAGTAACTATAAGTTTAGAAGTAACAGAGCCTGAGGCTTTAGCCATATCATTTTCCATAAACCTAACTAAACCATTTATTATATTATGTTTTGAAACCATATAATTCCTCCATTAGGGGAGAAATTCTCCCCTAAATTAAAATTAGTTACCAGTAGTAGAAGTAGTAGTTGCTTTTGCTACAGTTGCTGGTTCAACTACTGCTTGTCCCCAGCCTGGAGCTATGTTAGCATTTGGAACAAATCTTCTGCTAATACTAAGAGCATCTGCTACCTGTGCCTGTAAGAAGCCAAGGTTTGCTTGCTGAGAAGCGTTCCAAGCTGTTTGCTGACTAAATTGAGCTTGCACACCAATCATAGCTTTGTCTGTATACTGCTGTGCTTTTAACAAAGTAATTTCATTGTCTTTGTTATTTGCAGCTTGAATTAAGCCCATTTCATAGCGTGTGACTGGTCTATCACCATCTGAAACAGGCTGATTTGGCTTAACTCCTAAAATGTTTGCTAATCCACCTGCAGAAGCTATTGCTCCTAAAGATGTACCAATAATACCAGTTGTTAAAGCTGCATTTGCTTTTGCATTTGAAGCATACTCCATAAACACCTCCTTTAAAGTTTTTCAACTTCATTATTTAACTTTTTTTAAAACCTAGTATTTTAGTATGAAATAGATTGTTAAGTGTAGTTTAAAGTTAAAAGTATGCTACTAGAATATAAATTTACAAATGAAGATGAAGCAATTTCAGGTTTAAATAATAATAAAATGGGTATCAAAATTGATAGTTCTTTTAAAAACCAAGATTTAAAAAGATATCTTAAAAAATATTTTGATAAATGCAATGCTTATGGAATAAAAGATACTACTTATGGTATTCAATTATTATTTTCTAAATCTAATTTTAATTACGACGATGACGAAGAAGAAAATGGTTATGATACTTTGTTTTATTCTATTATAACCAATGACGGTTTTTATGAATTTTTAAAGAGTTATAAAAAACCTTGGGTAAAAGAAATATCAGAATATAAGCAAATCATTAATGATAAATGGGATTGGAATACTCCAAACGTATTTCATAAACTTGAAAAAAAAATTCAAGAAGAAAGTAACAAACATGGTAAGAAAGCAAAAGGTAGTGGAGATATAGCAGATGTTAAAACTCTTTATAATGATGGAGTTTGGGCATTATATCAACCTACTTCTTTTCAAGGTGAAAAAGCTATAGCTTTCTATGGTAAGAAAGGTGAGAAGCAAACTACTTGTGAATGGTGTACAAGAGCTGATGAGCATTATTATAATTCTTATTCAAAGTATCAGCCATTATTTGTCTTTAGAAATTTTGAAACTGGTAAATCTTATCAACTTGCTTTTGAGGAAAATGGTCATGTAGATTTTTTGGATCAAAATGATGTTAGAGGCGATGAAATCACCAAAGGTGATTTAAGAAAAATTCCAGACAACTTACTTAAATTAGTAAAATTTAAAGGCAATGGAAGAACATTACTTGATTATAAAAATAACCTAGACTTTTCAATAAAGAAAGGTAAAAAATATTTGAGTGAAAAAGATGTATACAAAACAAATAATAAAAATACACCCAAGTTTGGTAAAATCATTGATTTAAATGATAAAGTTGCCAAACAAGAAATACTTAATTTCTCTGGAGCTGAAGCTGTTAATAAATTTAAAAACCATTTAACAGATTTTTTCCAAGCAGAAAAAATGACTAAAATAGAAATGGTCGATAATTATAAAAAAACTAGAGCAACTAAATATTTCTTAAAAAACAATCCAGAAGTTTGGATTATTTTTACAACTATAATTTCTCAAGGTAAATCTCAGCTAAATGATTATACTTTTGAATCTGATAAATATCATGAACTTTTTACTAATGATAGAAAATTTTTATATCAAACTGCTTTAAAAGATTTTGGTTTTAAGAAGCAAAAAGAAAGAAAAGAAAATAATAAAAGTCATTTTAAAAAAGTAGATGAATGGAATCAAGTAGCTCATTTAATAAGCAATGATGTCATTAATAATCTTAGAAATAAAAAATTTACAGTAAACGGTAATACTGTAAAATTAATAGATTTTAATGCTCCAGAATATTTTGCTGGATATAGTGGTGTTAGAGAATATTTCTTACCTAGTAATATTACAGTTCAAAATATTAATACACCAGCAAAAACTACTTTTAATTTTCTTAATAACGCTGATAAAGGTGTTGGATATTTAAATGCTAGTAAAATAAAAATAAACTCCAGTGGAGATAAGTTCGATAAAGGAACAAAATTATTTAAAGAAGTATCAACTATTTGTACTGAAATAAGTAAACAAATAATGAAAGAAAAAGCTTGGAGAAATTTACATAATTTAAGTAGACAATCTAATCCTAACAGACCCATTTATGAAGAAGTAAATTATTTCCCTTACTAGAATCAAAAAAGGACTCTAAATGAGCCCTTTTATTTTTTACTTCCACAAACAGCCTTTTAAATTTTCTCTACTTCTAAAATTTAATCTAGCACCATCCTGTTTGAAACCATCTTGCTCAAATACTATGAAATATTTAGTATTATAAATATCTACTAGGATTGCTACATGACCATAAGGATTAGTTGGGGTTGATTCCCAGATAAGAATATCTCCTCTGGAATAATCTGCTAAGTTTGAATCTTTTGTAATATTCAAATTACCATGATTTTCAAAAATATCTTTAGCACCATCTACTGCTGGTGTTTGTTCTAC
>Ga0326511_10004300_pt1 | contig 11388 bp, 11 predicted proteins | sample 0_2496_0518_D_FD_203701 | JGI IMG/M metagenome (GOLD analysis project Ga0326511, IMG submission 203701) | Bovine rumen microbial communities from UC Davis, California, United States - 0_2496_0518 | ecosystem: Host-associated > Mammals > Digestive system > Stomach > Rumen | place: USA...
TGTTCATCTTCCTTTTGGACGACTTAGCCGGCATTCCTGTCCTCCACCTTGTATATCACATCGCCTATCGGAGCTTCGGATATCGTTATGCGCTGCAGGCACGGCACCCTCCTCACCTCTGCGGCCATGTCGCATTTTTCTATGAGATATCTCTTGTCGGTGGCGGAATCTATCACCAGATCTCCGCGCTTAAGCACGGGATTGCCGATTGCAATGGCCTCGAACGACTTGGCCTCATGCGTTCCTGTATTGTCGTCGTCCTCGGTATGCGCAGCGTCAGTCGAGAAGGACATCCACATGCAGTAAGGGCCCATGAACGCCGGGTTTCTTCCCGTGCCAAAGCAGTATCTGCAATGAGAGTCCCTTATCTGCCCCGTATCCGGATCAAGGCACTTGCTGCATCTCGGTCCGAACGTGGACCGCACATACACGCGGCACTTTACGCCGCTCATCACCTTGGCCCGCAGCGCCTCGCGGCGCATTATCTCCCTGGCCAGGAGGAAGTCTCTCCTGCCAAGCGTCCCATATGGCTGCAGTACTGGGGAAAAATACGTTCCACGGGGCGTCTTCAGCCTTATTCTGAAGTAAAGTACGTTGGACTTGCCTACCTTGTGGATGCCTCCGCCATCCTCCCACGCGGGGAAGTTAACTATTTCCGGCGAAAGATTCTTCCACGGCCCCTTGTCCGACATCCCCTCCTGCACTACGAACGCCCACGGCCCAGGATCGTTGAAGTCGCCAGCTATCTCCCACGAATACCTAAAGCCGCGGGAGTAGCTGGGAACGACGTCAACGCTGGAGAATGGATTCATGTATTATTTCTTGCGCCTAGCCTTCATAACCTTATCCAAGGCCTGAATATCACTGTATCCCATGTTCTTGTACGCCTTGAACGCTTCCGCCTCTTGGTCACTAAACTTTATCTCATCGCTTCCACTATTTCCAGTTGGGCCATATTTAGGGGGGAATGTCTGCTCTACCTTTGTCAAAATCTTATCGTTACCTCGCATGCCCTTTTCTGCATTAAGTACGTCTATCAGCTTCTGAAGCTCTTCATCAGAATAATCATGAATCTTGCCCGAATATACTTTCCTCAATCTTTTGATGGTATTTTCGCGTTGAGCCACCAATTTATTGACCCTATCGAGCTCCTCCGCATGCGCTTTGTTCGCCTGATCATTCTTTTGCTCCATCGCAGCAAGTTGCTCAGTAATCCTCTGGATCTCCCCTGCCGATGCTGCAGCCGCATAATCTATATTTCTCTGCTTCTGGTCTATAATAGACTGCATCCGCGACTTCTCTGCAGTATGTTCCTTATCCCGTTTGGCAATCTCGCCAAGAAGCCTGTTCTGCTCCTTTGAATACATACCATAGCTTGCTCCACCCACGCCTCCAAGGAGCGCTCCAGTTATTGCACCTTTTCCAGCGCCAAATCCAGTGAGCTTGCCTACGCCGGCGCCCAAAAGTCCACCTCCGCCAGCGCCGGCAAGTCCGAGTGCAAGTGCCTTTTCGTTGTCGGTAAGACCATTCCACTTGGAAGATATTGCATCTCCAAGATTAGCAAGAAATCCCTTTGAACCACTGCCCTCCTGGGCGCTCTTTATGGAATAGGCCCCGCCTCTGCGATTGCCACCCAGTATGCAGAGTAGCTTGTTGGCGTCCACTCCGCATGCGGAGGCCATTTTGTTAAATCCGGTCATGTATGTTTCCTTGCTCATTTTTGTCGTCCCTTTGTATTTTTACTTGTTTAGTTTATCATCAAATATCACTCTTCGTGCACGGCCTTGTTCTTGAGGTCGAGGGTGAGCGATCCAAGCTGCTTGAACACACTGCGGAGCTTGTCCTCCATCTGAACGACGTCGTCGCTTCCGTACCTGGAGTTGAAGTCCTCGTGCTTCCAGTAGAACAGGAACAGTATGCGTCCGAGGCGGTCGATCGTGTCCATGAAGTCGGGAATGTACGAATCCACTACGTTCGCAGTGTCGTACACCTTGGCAAGACCGCCGATTGCGGCCTGGTCGAACACATGGCGCTGCCCCGCCTCCGCAGCCTCCTGTGCAAGCCTCTGGGCCTCCTGGTCTATCGGAAGCGCCCCCTCGAAGTCCGCGCCGTGCTCGTCTCCGGCGATGTCTCCAGAACCTCCCATGCCGCGTTCCATCTCTCCGCCGAAGTTGATGCCGTGGGTCATACCTCCTTCAGGAGGGAGACCCGGGTAGTTGGTGGTCGTGCCCTGCACTATGTCAATGTACGGCGTCGTGTAGAACGGAACTCCAGAATAGGGATCTACGCCGGGAACCTGCTCCGCGGGATACGGCATATTTACGGTTGAAAGGTTGTCTATCATCTGCGACTTCTTCTCCAGAGCCGCGGAGTAGCCTCGATTAACCGCAAGAGGGAGCCTGACCATGAACCTAGTATTGCCAGCCTCGGAAGCCTTCTTTACAATCGAAAAGGCACGCCTCGGGCGAAGTCCGAACTTGGTGACAAGTTCTACGCAGGCCTGCTTGTAGTTCATCGGGCCCACGGACTTCGGGAAGCCCCCCACCTTCATGGAGTACTCGGTTCCATCGAACGCCAGCTTGATGCGCTCTATTCCGCGCTCCTGCATGTCGTTAAGTATATCTGACGGAGTTCCGAAGGTGTATTTCGCGTGGATCTTCTCGTACTTTTCGGACTGTGTGCGTTCCTTTTCCATACGCTCCGCAGCACTGTCTTCCGAGTTGTATCTCGGATACCTTTTTACAACCTTGACCTCGAGGGCCTTCCAGTCAGAGGGAAGTATAATCCCAGAAGAGGTGCTCTTGGGCTCTCCGCCAGGGGATCCTATACTTATCGATTCCGCGTCCGAGCAAGGTGCTTCACAGCAGGCGCAGTCACAGTTGCCTCTTCCTGTCTTCCCGTTGCTAGTGCCGTCAAAGTCATGATACCTGTCGCTCATGTCCCAGTCCATGTATCCGTACTGAGGCTCCAGGCTCTTGTCCCTGGTAGTAACTACCGAGCTGTCCCACGGGGTTCTCACCAGCAGCCTGTCATGCCCTCCGTCGGACACGACGTACTTTACCTGGTATGGGCCCACGGCGCATCCCTTGTTGTTTATGAACAGATACGACTTTGCCGTATCTTCAACGGGATCAGCCTCCACATTCCCGATGGTCACAGCCTTTTCAAAGAGGCTCTTAAGGGAATCGTCGTCCGACGGATCCCTGCTTCCCACGTCGCTGGCAAGCATCGACACGGGCGACGCCTCCGCCAGCACTATTCCGCCGGCATCGTCATCATCAAAGCAAACCATTGTATTGCCGGCGTTACAGGTGCTGGACAGAACCGTATTGAGCATGATGCCCTCTCGTATCTGCCCGTCGGACATTACAAAATCGTACTTTCCGGGACGGTCCGGCGGCTGGAAGCGATGCTCCAGGTCAACAAGGACCTTGTCCTCGGTAACCTCGGACACCTCTTCTTCGGGACGGGTGTCTTCAATGGTGAAGTCGTGCTCTATTATCTGACGTGCATTCTCCTCGATAGTAAGCGGTGTGTCCTCCAGACCGACATCGGCCTTGGGTGCGTCGCCCTTCGGATCCTTGTTCACGTCAGCGCCATCATCCTCCGCAGCCTTCGGCATGCCGGCAGTGGAGTTGGTTACCCTCACCTTGGGACGAGCCGCGGCGGCCTTGCTCATCCTGTCCACATGGACTTTGGCGTTGACGAGATCGTCCGTCCAGAACGCCTCCGCGTCCTTGTACAGCGAAAGCGCAGCGTTGGCAAATCCAACGTCATGCATGGTCTTGAAGAAGCTGAGCATGCACTCCGGGCCGCCCGCGGTCTTCATGAAGTCCTTTATGAGAGTGGATTCGGCCTTCTTTTCGTTGCTGCCACCCTTTACGGAGACCAATACGCCAGTTATCATCTCGCTGGCCTCGGGATCGGACGCAAGCCTTGCCGTAGCCTCCTTGATCTTGCCCCACGCCTCCTGGAATGTCCAGGGAGAGGATTCCTCGGCGGTCTTTCCGAGCTCCTGCGGCCTACGCACAAAGCTGAGGTCGGGATGACGCATGGTTTCCCTCACCCGCTCGTCGCCGGGGCCGCCAATCCTTACCGAGTGGCGGTTGATGATGTAGTCTATCCACTCCTCGATAAGCGGTATGAACTGGTTGGTCTTCTTGTTGAGGATCATGTCCACGCCGCGGATCTGGTTGTTAAGGAAGAACGCAGGCACATAGTAGTAGTCGTCGTCCACCTTGTACCCGAATATACCGACGGCCTTGGATCCGTCTTCGTTCCTGTCAACGACCTCGAAGCCGAGCATGTACGGCATGAGGGCCGGCGCGCGGTCCTGCACGAACTGATATGCAAGAGACCCGAAGTCGTCCTCGAACTGCCTCTGGTTGGCGGATTCCGGGGCCTGCATCTCGTCAGGATTGCCAGTAACCGGAGACTGGCCTACATCCGGCGGCATACCGCCGGGCGCACCCATTCCCATGTCCTGGGATTCCTTGTAGAGAATGGCGCTACGGCCTATGTCGGTATTAAGCTTCAGTGAATTGTAAGACGGTCTGGTCATTTCTGCTCCTTTTGCTGTAACTCATTATATCACAAATAATGGTCATGGTCATATAGACTACGCCTTTCCCCAGCCAGGGGAGCCTTTTTCATTCGAATATTGCTTGGCCTTCCTGGCCACAAAGTTCCACCATGCATCGTGCATCCTGCCATGCTTGTCGCCATCATTTACGGTAAGGGCGATTATGTTGTCCTCAAGCTCCTGGTTTACCCTTGCAAAATCCTCCTTGGATCCGCCCTTCCTGTATTCCATGTCGTGTATCATAACCGCAGGCATGACTTTTTCCATAAGGAATGTCATTATCCTTCTGTTAGTTTCGGAATTTGCAGAAGATCCAGCCCCATTAAAGCTCTCTGATATCTCAGAGGGCGTGTATTCGTCCAGGATGTTCGCGCCCTTTAGCTTTTTGGACACAGCTATGTCCTTAAGCCACCTTATCTTCTCCTCCGTGAAATGTACAGATCTCTTCTCCATCAGGCCCACCCCCATCCCATGTTGCTGTTTATCTCGCGTTTTTTCATGCGGACCCACTGCTTGTATTCTTCCCACAGCCTTGCAGACGCAGCGTCATACTGCTGGGCCTTGTCCTGGTCGGCAAATACCGTTCCACCCGCCTGTATGGACACGCTGTTCCTTCTGTACCTGTGCGCCGCCATGGACAGCAATATTGATGCCACCGCAATCGTAAGCTTGGATCGGTATGGAAACTTGTCGTAATCGGTAAACCCTATGTTTGGCGGCTGGTCGTTCCAGTAGTCGACCGCCATGTTCATCGCAGTCCTCATCTCCTCGGGGCTGTATTCATAGTCGTCGAGAAGTATATTGGCCTCGGGATCGGTGTCACGGAGGAGAATTCGTATCTCCACGTCCGTGACTGGGGTGTCATTGCCTATAGGCTTTATCCCGTTTACCTTTTTGTCATTAGGCTTTATTGACATTGCCGCCCCCCAACTTGTCTTCTTTGGTCGGCCCGTATTTCGCCAAGTTAGTCGCGCCGGGGTACCTGCCATAACTCGGCCTCATATCAGACCATGTATCTATTACGGAATGGTACAAATTAGATAGCAAACTCCTGTCTGGGCGCCCAGTCCTTCCGACAATCCCGCCTACATGGAACGCCCCTAGGGCAGCCAGCGTGGGAATAATCCATCCCTTGTTACTCTCCCAGAACCCCTCGTCATCCTCATAGTCCCTGGACTTGGCTATCTTGCACATGAAACATGCGGACCTGTATATCGCCTCGGGGTTGCCAGCGTCGGCGCCAGACTCTACAAGACCATCGGAAGCCCCCTTGATAAAAGCAGCGTCTATATATTCAGTCTGTTCCATTTTGCCTCCTGTTAAACTAAGCGGGGTCGGACGATGTTGTCCGGCCCCGCCGAGTGTTTGAGCCGTCTAGCCCCGGACGAGATTACTCGCCGTCCGCGGGCGACGACGAATCGTCCGTCGCCTCCTGGCCGAAGCGGGCGACAGCCATGCCGGCGATGTTGCCGAACGAGAAGCCGCCGAGCCAGTGCGAGAAGAACTTGATGAAGTACGCCTGCTTCTCGAGGTACATCGTCCAGTCCTGCAACATGTAGTTGTGGCCGAGGAACGAAGGCTCCGCGAAGAAGTAGATGTACCCCTCGGGGACGAGGCTGGCCTTGATCGTGGAGATCGCCTTGATGCCCATGATCGAGGTCTCGGTGAGGCCGTCCTCCCAGTGCTTCTGGGCGAGGTCGCCGCCGATCTTGTCACGGCCGAGCTTGAGGATGTCGCGGAGCGTGTTCTCATGCGCGAGCATGACGTAGTTGCGGGCGATGAACTTGTCGTTCTCGTTGCCGCGGGGCAGCATCTTGGTCGCCTCCGTGAACGTGTCGCGGTCGAGACCCTCGGTGAAGTCCATCCACTGGATCTTGCCGGTGATCGGGTGCACGGCACCATGGCCGCCGCGGGTGACGTCGTCGCCGACATTGAACACGATCGAGTTGACCGTGTCGATGAAGTGACGGTCGTGCTCCGCCTGTCCATCCTTGATGGAGTTGTCCGTGAGGATCTTCCTGATGTCGTACTTGTATGTACGGAGCAGGTCGAGGTCCTTCGTGAACTCCGGCGTCTGGATGCGGGCGAGCGGGGTGATGTACTTCGAACCGGTGATGATCTCACCCTTCGGGACCGTCTCGAACGGCACGTACATCGCGCCGGGCGAATCGGGCTCGAGGTTGTCGATGACGATCAGGTCCTCGGTCATGGTATCCGCAAGGCGCTCGTTGCCAATCTTCTCCGGAGGGAGAATCTTGTTCGCGAAGGAACCTTCACGGATATTGATGCGGGTCACCTCGTTAGCCGCCTGGGCGACCTTCTCGATGTCTTCCTTACCGCCGCTCGCGATCTTCTCGAAGAGGTCGGCGCTAATCATCTGCTCTTTTGCGCTATTCATAATCAGCTATCCTTTCTCTTAGCGGGTACGGAAGTGGAGGACGGTCTCCGAGGCGCCGGTGCGGGTCGCAAGGCGCTGGTCCTTCTGGCCGACGGGCGTGGCGATGGCGTTGTTGATCCAACGCTTGGCCGGGGCCGTGGTGACGAAACCGACCACAACGTCGCCGTCTCCCGCCTTCGTGAGAAGGCCGTTGACAACCGTGAGCTTGTCGCCCACGACGTAGGTCGCCGCAGTGTCGTACACCGACGTCTCATACTCGCCGTCCTGACCGAGGTCGAGGCCGGTGATCGCCGGAACGCCGCCCTCGGTCGGGCTGAAACCCGTTCCCGCGAAAGCGGCCGTCGGATCCGTGTAGTCCTGGAGGGCTACATAGAACACATCGCTGTCCTTGCCAGCGAGCACCCACTCGCCGTCAGGACGCTTCTCGTCTGTGCTGGCCTGGATCGTGAGAACCATGCCGCGCTTGATCGTGGAGAGTTCGTCGCTTGCCACCGGCAGGGTCTTGTCGACCTGTCCGAGGGTCAAGTACGCTCCCTTGAGAGGGCTGAACCATCCCATAGTCTTTTACTCCTTTTGTTTTGCCTTAGTTTTGGCGTTAGTTGAAGGACCGACCCGTGCGTCAGTCCACGTATCCACTGCCCCCCTGGCTTTCGCCATAGAGAGCCTTGAGCCACGGATCTTGGACGCTACGGGAGGCAGTGAAGTCAGAGGCTCCGCCGAGTGTGGGCGCGGGAATGGCTCCCGCCATCTTCTCGACTAGCCCCCAGACCTGACTGGGGTCCTCCGCGACTTTGCTGACGAATTCGTCAACCCTGTCGTTCTCGATCGCGCCGCATCCGGCCAAAACCTTTGCGGCATGCGCGGCTTTCTTGTTGAAGCTTTCACGGGCCTCAACGAAATTGTCTATCTTCTTCTCAGCTTCTGCAAGCTTCTCGGTGGTGCGCTGAGCGACCTCGCAGAGGTCAATGACCTTGGCCTCCTTGCGAAGCTGCTCAGCTTCGGCTATAACCTCTGCATAAGTCGCCATCGTGTCCACCTCCGATTACTTGCCCTGCTTGTTCTGCTGCACCTGTGCGGCCTGAGCCTGCTTGGCCAGGATGTACTGGGCGAGCTTCTGGGGATTTACGCCAAGCTCCTCGGCGCGCTTCTTGAAGCCCTCCTCGTACTTGCCCTGGACATGGCGCTTATAGGCCACAATTCCTGCAACCTTGTTCATTAGCCGAGACCTGGGGTTGTCGTTGATTGCAGCCATCTCGGCAGAAGCAGCCTTAACAGCCTCATCAACGTCTGCCGCGCCCTGTGCCGCAGCCGCGTCAGCATCGGACATCGCGGCATCCTCCGCAGCGTTGGCTTCATCTGCGGGCGCGCCGCCAGTGAGCTCATTTACAATGGATTCAGCATCTTCGGGCGTGATCTCTCCGCTGTTGATACCTTCGGCAATGATGTTTGCGACATCATCCTCGGTAGGAGCAGCCTCACCTGCAGCACCTTCGCCATTGTCCGCAATGGCATCAACTATCTCCTTTGCGGCTTCGGGCGGTATCTCGCCACTCTGAATAAGATCCACGATAGCCTCGCCAAGCTCTTCCTCGGTAACATCATCAGGAAGTGCATTGGCTATCTGATCTATAGCTCCAGCATCGCCTTCTGCAGCGGGTGCAGCCCCCTCAGTAGCAGCGGGAACTTCTGCCGAAACATCTGTATTTACTCCAGCCGCGGGAGCCTCAGCTCCACCCAGTCCCTGTTCCATGGCCTGCTGCGCAACAGCCTCCGCAGCCTCCGGCGGAAGTCCGGCGTCTTGCGCGATCTTGTAGCAGGCCTGCTTGATTGTCTTAAGGCAGTCAACCATGCCACGACGCTCGTCCTCGGCATCATTCGCAGCAACGGAGGCCTGCTTCTTAAGACCGGCGAAATACTTGATTGCGTCAAGCATTCCCCGGCGCTCGTCGGCGGCGTCCTGGGCTGCGGCCTGTTTATTTACGCCGCTGGAAACCTGCATAGCGGCCTCCTTGCCCTTGTTGTACGCCGATACAGCCGCGGCAAGCTTGGAGATCATGTCCGCACCAATCTCGATCTTATTCTTTGCTCCCGCCTCCTTCTTGGCCTCCTGCTTAACCTCCTTCTTGGCGTCAGCCGGCTTTGCCGCAGTTGCCTTGGCTCCGCAGGATTCGGCCTGCTTGGAGTTGAGGTCCTTGAGGATGTCGCTTACAAGAGACGCGGTCTTGGCCGTAAGGGCATCCGACGTCTCCATCGCCTTCTCGTCGGGATTGAGGACGGGCTGGTCAAATTCAAGCTTTCCTTCGTTGAGCGGCTTGGCGTCGCCTCCTACCACGGCTCCCTCGGTAGAAGCGGCTCCTGCGGGCTGGCCCTGTGCGACCTCCTCGTCAGGCTTCTTGGCCGCCTCCGGGACCGCCTTGTCCTTCTCTGCGCCAGGCACTCCGGTAAGTTCCGCGGAGTTCTCGGTGCCAGTGGGATCTTCGGCTATCTTTTCAAGCGCCGCCTTCTCGAGCGCCGCGAACCTGTCCATCATTTTCTTGAGAGGAACTCCCATGTTTTTACTCCTTTTAGTTGTTGGTCGATCTTTAGTTTTTTTGTTTTACTTACCTACGTCACCTTTTCATCCCTTCAGGTCCTGTGCCGCAGACACCGCGATCACGTCATCCTGTTTGAGACTGGCCCCGCAGGCGCCGTTAAGGACCGCTTGGATCCCCGCCAGCTTGTACATCGCGTACTTTTCGGCCAACTTGGTTGACGTACTAAATTCTACATCATCGCGGCCGTTTTCGTCAACGATGGAAGACGCTTCCTTTGACATATCCCTGAACTGGACGTCTTCCCCGGAAGCCATCGCCCCCAAAATGCTTGAAACCGAGTTGTCAGTGCCAAATCCATATGCGGCGGAAGACTTGGTCATAATGCACATAAGAGACGGCGAAACACCCCTGGACAGCATTCCGTCCGCATCTCCTGCGTCAAACTTGGACTCGTTGCACAGCCTTGCGCACGACGCTGTCTTTACGGCATTGTCTATTACCGAAGGAACTATACGCTCCACTTCAGGGACGTACTTTTCTACTTTTCCATAGTCGGGTCCGAACGCATACTTCATGAACGACTTAACGTCCATGACGACGCCAGCATCACCCAGTGCCCTGAAGGCATCGGAGGGATCATATTCCCTTAGCTTAGCTATAGCATCGTCCGGAAGCACCGCGCCAGCCAGTTTCCTGAGCTCGAACCTATACTTCTCGTCCCTTGTGGACGGGGTGGACGATCCTGATATCCAGGCGCGGTACTGTTCATGCGCCGCAGCGAGCTTCTTCATTATGTCCAGCTTCTGTATGGCCGCGTCAGATTCTATCGCCAGCTCGTCAGGCAGCTCATATCCCTCGTCCATGGCGCGCTTTACGGAGCTGCACACATCATCGGGCAGTCCAGACGCCTTCTTCAGATTCCACGCTATCCTGTCAGCTGGCCGACCTACAAAAGATATGTCGAACCACGTCGGCTCGTCGTTGTAGGTTCCTATCTGAGTGCCGTCCTCCTCCACCTTGCCCAGGCTGTACTTTATGTGGTCGCACTCGCTTTTGTCACCCGGCGCCTTCCTGATGGCCCCACAAACAGAGCAGCGATCCCACGGAACCTTGCATGCCATGCTGAACGGGACCTCCCCCGTCCTCTCAAGTCGTTCCAGATGGTCATGTGCCTTTTCGTTGTCAGCCCATATATACAGCTCTATGCGGTGCATATCCGGATTGTACGCAACCGCCTTTATCTGGCCTATGGACTTCTTGGGGTCCTTGTTCCTGTGATGCTCGTACACGTGGCCATAATCCAGGAAGGTGCGATGGTATTTTTCGCAGGCTTCCCTTGTAAAGAGGTCTCCGTTCCTGTTCATGGGGTAGGCTTCGGAATCACCAAGCGCAACGAGGTGTATGCCGGTCATCCCCTTTGGCGGCTTAAGCTCCTCATATTCGCAGTGGAATATGGTGGAAGCCTGCTTACCGAGGTCGGATGCAGATTTCACTATCTCGCCTCCAACCCCTACCGTATGACTTATGTCAGAGGAATATGTAAGCTTAATCATAGAAACTCATCTCCACATTAACACCATTAACGGTTTGCGTCACGAAGTTCACTAGGCCACGCCAAACGCTGCCTGGAATCCGCCTCTCTCTGGGCTTCTATCTCCTTATAGTCATCCAAGGTGTCATCGTAGTTGTGGTCCTGTATCAAACCCCATACCAATGGCGCGGCCGAAAGCACTCTCCCGTTATAGTCCCCCACACGTCTTGTCCATTTGCTTCCCAAAAATTTCCCAAACCGCGGATGTTTTGTTATAAACCTCCCTAGCATAGTGTCGTTTCTAAAAGCGGAATTACCTATATTGGCAATAGCTGTACCCCTC
>Ga0326511_10004302_pt1 | contig 11379 bp, 10 predicted proteins | sample 0_2496_0518_D_FD_203701 | JGI IMG/M metagenome (GOLD analysis project Ga0326511, IMG submission 203701) | Bovine rumen microbial communities from UC Davis, California, United States - 0_2496_0518 | ecosystem: Host-associated > Mammals > Digestive system > Stomach > Rumen | place: USA...
TATGGTGCCCGACTGGGACTTTCGGTATATACAATATATAACGGCAAAGTTGTTCATGCCGGATGTATCGGCGGAAAAGCGGCTTTCTACAGCAAGAATCCTTCGTATCCCGGTTTGTTCCGCGGCGACTCTTGGAAAGCCGGTGCTGAAGGAGGCTTGGGATATTATGAAGTATCAAGTGGAAAGCTTGTGCGCAAAGAAGTTGAGTCTTTTTCTTACAACACGAAAAAACAAGACTTTGATATTACAATCCACAACAGAACTCTTTACAATGTATATTTGGATTGCTCTACTTATCAGACTTCTATATCCAGAATACCAAAATATAATCTTGAGTACTATTACTGGAAAGATATCCAATCAAAGGGCTGGAACAGCTTTATTGCTAAATATGGGTATTGATGTGTCTGTACGATCGTCAGAATTGCAGTGGTTGTCTCTCTGAAATAAATAATTAAATCAAGTAGTAGGCTGACCATTAGTTGAGCAGCCGACCTCTCACACCACCGTGCGTACCGTTCGGTACACGGCGGTTCAATAGCTTGAGTACAGTACCTTGTATCTGTTGAGTATGTCATCATACCCGACAGATGCAAGGTATTCGTTTGTTAATGACCTGTGCAGAATATGCATACAGCGTTAAAATTGAGCGCCTCGGCCGCCGGAATTGAGCAGCGTCGTCGCTGAAATTGCGCACCTGCGTCGGCAAAATTGTGCAGTCGCGTCGCGCGATTGAGCATTGACAAGTTGGCTTGTGCATATTACAAAAAAAGTGCTTTACTCACAGGAGGATAGGGCAACGCTGAGAAGCGACCCGAGCGCCTGTGAGGTTTGCGAGTGATGGGGCGATGTCGGCTTTCCGGCACCGCCTTTTCATCACTCGGAAATCGAAGCGATAAACCTCGGGTTCGGGCAGAGCCCGATGAGCCGAAGGCTCTTTTAGCTTTCTTTGTCGATGCCGAAAAGTTTTCTCATGGATTCCCTGCATTCGATCACCACACGGTAGGAATCGTGAACGATGCGATCACAGATCGCGTCGGCTACAATCTGCGAGCCGATTTTGTCACGCCACCCTTTTACGTCGAATTGAGAACAGAAGATAATGGAGCCTTTCTTGTATCTGCCCTCTGCAATCTCCAACAAATCCCGCGCCTGCGATTCTTCAAGCCTGTACAGCAGCCACTCGTCGAGAATCAGCAGCGCGGGCTTTTGTATTGCTCAATAACCTTGGAATATGTGCTGGTTGCTCTTGCAATTGCAAGCTCGGTCAATAGCTCCGGCAACCTGACATATTTAACGTGATAGGATTTTCTGACTGCCGCCATTCCCAGTGCGCAGGCAAGATACGTCTTTCCGCAGCCTGTTGCACCCATCAGGAAAATGTTGTGGTGTTCATGGATGTAGCCGCATTCGGCGAACCGAGCGATTTGCGCCTTATCCAGATTTCTCTGAGGAAGATATGAGATATTCTCAATACAAGCCGACGGTTCGGCGAACTGCGCCTTTTTGATCATTCTTGTCAGCGTATTGTTTTTTCGGGTAGTCCACTCGGCGTCCACCAAAAGTCCGAATCTGTCCTCGAATGAGAGCGCGGAGATTTCAGGGTTGGTAAGCTGATCCCTGAATGCTTCCGCCATTGTGCTAAGACGTATCTCACGCAGCTTTGAGATGGTGTTTTCTGTCAGCATCAGCCCTCACCTCCGTAGTAATCAGCGCCTCTGGTGAAGCCGTAAGCATCTGGAGATGAAGTTTCTGCCTGATGACTCTTCTCGGGCTTATCCTGACCGGTTGACAGAATTACCTGTATGTTCTTGTAGGAAGGACGCGGCGTAAACGTCAACGCTTTTTTACAGGCGTTTTCAAGTCTCTCCGGCGTATACTTGTCCGCGAGTTTGAGAATACCCATACACGCCTTGTAGCCCTGCTGTTCTACCTTGTATCCGTTAAGAATCGCAGTGACTGCTGTCTTGGTAGACAGACCGATCTTCGCCGCCCATTTGAAAAAACGATCGCCGTTCCACTGAACATATTTCTGATGATTCGGCGGCATGTGCTTCTCATTTGTGCTGTATTGATTGGCTCTGCCGGAAAGCCGGCGGTGGGAGCGAATCCTGTTGTCATCAAAGAACACTTCAACGGTATTCTTGGTTAAACGGACGTCCACCTTCTTTTTGATGTACTCGAACGGCACGGAATCAGTGACGCAAATGATCTCTATTATTCCGATATAATAATTTAGATGAATATCTCTCCATTTACATATTTACGGCTTTGTTTGTCCGCACCCGCAGGTGCCGACATAGTTAGCGTTAATTTTTCCGCACGTTGGACACTGCCATTCATTACTGCCTGCGAATCGCTGTGCTTGATGTTCGCTTTTATTTGGGTTAGGCGTGTAGCAAATTGAGCAAGTGCGGTTTGAATGGCCGTTTCTTCCGCCACATTTAGGACAAATCCAATCTGCGCCTCCATGCTCCTGATATTTCATCTTGCCACATTTTGAACATTCATGCAAGTTTCCCATATTATAGTTTCCGCAGTATTTACAAATCCAGCTTTTCGATAAATCGCTGGAAGGTTTCCTCATACCACACCTGCACGTTGTCGTATAGTTTTCATTGATTCGGTTACATTGCGTGCAGTACCACTGCTTTTCCGGATTAAAACTGACGACATCATTAGGATTCACAACGCCGGGTTGATCGGAACCGTCGGCAGGGATCGGCGAAACCGAGTGCTTATTGAATACACTTCTCTTTAGATATGTATCAGAACCCATATAAGTGCGCACACGCACCGAAGTTCCAAAATAAACGCTTCCGATAATCAGTCCTATCAGCCAAACAAATCCAATTCCAATCAACTGTCCGAAATAGGAAGAAACTTGCAACGTCCCGTAACGGTCAAATGTACTCAGCCAAAAATACACAATCACGACAAAGACAATACAACTAATCATCATTGTCAGCGAAGCCGATTGCATGAAACCAAGAACATCCGCATCCTTTCGACGGATTTTATTAGCGAAGCTGATTTCAACACATCCACTAATAATCATTAATATGATAGCGCCAATCATCGTAAACGACAGACAAGCAATAAACCCGGGTGCATACCACTTGCTGAACCCCATTAATCCGAAATAGGCAAACCCAATAACCGCAGAATCAATGAACGCACTCACCCCGGCAATGTAGTTACCCACAACCATCCACATCAAAAAACCGCCCAAGCGATGATACGGGTGTGTTCCCGGCGGATAATATTGCCGTTGTGGTTGTTGAATATTCGGTTGACTCACAACAGTCTGTGCTCGGTTTTGTGCTGATGCTGATTGTGAAATGTTTTGGACATAAACAGCAGACTTGGAAACAGCTTCCGCCTTTTCTGAGTTTTTTACCGGTTCTTCCTCTGTATATGTTTTGGGAACGCCCATGACACGGACACCGCATTTATTGCAAAACACAGCGCCTTCTCGTAACTTGTTTCCACATTTTTCACAGAACATGATTTTCCTCCTAACTGAATTCATGCAGTATAATATCATATATTAGTGCCGAACCAAAAATTGCAACACGCTGATCACCCGTAACCGATTCATTGATTTTAACATAATACTTGTCCGCAGTGGTGAAAAATTCCTTTCCGATTCCGTTCCATCTCTTGTGAACCTCACCAATTACATTTCCCGAAGAATCCAAAACGGAAAGATTCCATCCCTTCCAATCACTTTTCATTCTGCACAATAAACTTCCGTTGGTGTCAAACACTTGTCCGCGTTTCAAAGATCCAAGTATGGTTCCATCAGATTTTTTTATATCTATTGATGCAAAGGCTCCGCCATCACGTTGGATGGAAGCTAAGCGATTTCCTGACACGTTAAGAATATTATACTGGAACTTTTGCAAGGCTTTTGTATTTCCGCCCAACAACATCCTGGCAGCCTTAGCGCCGCCTGAAATATTAACTTGTTCAACAGCGCCAATCAGATTTGCTTGTAAATCATAAACCTTATATGAATTTGCAAATTTGAACGCATTTACTTTTTCGTCAATCAATATTTCATTTAAAGCTAAAAATCCAATTGAGCTGTTTGATATTATCTCGCGATTATGTGGGTCTTTCTTCACTGTTTGGGGCTGTTGTAAAATCGCCGTGTTGTGAGCGATGGTTTGTTTGTTGTTCGATACTTGTTGAACAACAGGTCTACCGCACATATTACAGAACCGTGCTCCCTCACGCAATTTCTTCCCGCATTTCTCACAGTACATATTCATTATCTCCTATCGTATCTCCCCAATGTACCCAGCTACTTTGAGGAATCAGTTCTATTTATCTTATTGCCATTATCAGTAAAGGAACAAACTTCGTTGACGATCATTCTTTCAAAGCCGCTAAATTCTTTGTATCGTATTATTCGTAAGTCATGCGGTTTTCAACGATGTGTCTAATCAAATGGTCATCCTTAAACAACGCCTGAGTTCTCTCGTTTTTACGAATAAAAACGAAATAAAAAATTACCTGTTGAATCATGATGAACAATTAATTATCATTTTATTGTTTTCAAAATTTATATCAAAATCGACTGTTTTCTCTACTTCTGACAAATCATCTGAGTACATAACTATTTCCAAATGATTCAAAATCCCATTTCCATTTCGATTATATACTAAATCACACTTTTCATCGTTTGATCCTCTACATGTTATCGACTCGCGCACCCCTTTTGAATCATATGAAAACGAACAATTTAGTTCTGTATCATCCTGCGAATTTTTGTACTGAGATTCTATCAGATTGTTTTCATCGTCATAAACATAAGAATATTCTTCATAAAAAAGGAAATCGCTCAGTCTATTATATACTACTATTTCCGGATTGATTAAGTCTTCGTTTTCTAAGTCAGCGTCCTTCGTAGCGGCAAAAACCACCTTGTTAACCCGATTACTGGAATCATATTGATAATCCCAAATTCCATACTGGTTTCCAAACCCTGTCATAACTCTTTCGATTAATCCGCTGCCTGCATTGGTTGCAACATAAAGATTAGTTGGTTCCCAGCTCAATTCAACGTACTCGTCAGCGGGTTTTGCTATTTCGGGTTTGGGTATTGAAAATTCTGAAATACAATAATTTTTTTGTTGACTGGTTGAAACAGGCAGTGTTTGATATACCAAAGGCAAAGTGCATTTGAAGCCATCGCCACCAGATGCAAGTGAAAGATCTGCATTAGCTGGGAAAATATAGTACTCATAATTCCCATTATCAGGGTTACTTTGCTGAACTAATACCGCATATATACCTCCTAAATAGACTTTTAAATCATAAAAACTACATCTGCTCATTTCACTTTTATCTAATCCTAAATTATTTAAAAAATAATAATTTGCCGCAGAGCAATCACTCCATATTGAATTCTGGCTTTGAATTTGGCTTTGTTTTTGACTTGGACTTTGACTTGGACTTTGATTTGGACTTTGATTTTGATTCAACTGAGTATTTGTAACACCACAGGCAGTTGACAAGATACATAGCGAACTAACAATCAAACTTATCATCAGTTTTTTGATCATTTTTTCTCCTTTACTGTTTTCAATTTCTTGAATAAGAATTATTCTGTTCTTTATTTAGTAACAATAAATTTTTTGGGTGAGCATCGTGTAGCGATAAAACGGACTTTCTATTAGAATTGGAAACTTTTCTTTTTCAGATTTTTTCATCAAATATTCACAGCGCCAATATCATCCCCCTGCATAGCCTGTACATCCATGAACCACCTGTACATAACATAAAGATGATTATCGTTCCCAATAAACAATTTTGATTGGGAAACATTATCATCTGATATGGTTTGTTGATGATACTTCTCAAACCCTGAATGTGTATTGTTGCCAAATTTTTTTACGAAAGCTTCATCAACCGCAGATTTGACATGTTCAAAGATATCGCTGTATGTAGTTCCGTAATGTTCCGCAATTGCCTCATTGTCGATTTTCTTACCTGTTGCAAAATCAATATTATACACAAGATATCTTGTAGAAACAGCCAATTTCTGCTCAACGCACAATGATAAGATATTGTCATTTAGCCAAACCTCATAAGTTACGGTATATATTCCGTCGTTATAAGGTTCTTTAATATATGCATTTATGCTATCCAAAGCTTTTTCATATGCAGAAATAAGTTCATCATTGATTTCTTCAGCATCCTGTGAATCAATGTCAAAAATCGGCATTACGTAGGAATAATTCTCCGTACGAATCTTATTATAATAAGTATCCTCCTGATAGATTTTAATATAATCTTCTGCTTTAGGCGGCTCTGTCGGAGGTTCTGTAGACGGTTCTGTCGGCTGCTCGGTCGAAGGTTCCGCAACGGTCGGCAGAGTGGTTTCTTTAGTTTCTTTTAACGAGATGTTTTCTTTCTCATTAGTTTTTTTGCTGTCTGATTGCTGCTTGGAAAGCGGTTGTTTTTTCTTCAAAAAAGCTATCGCTTCATCATAAGAAAGCGAAACATCTCCAACAATGTTTGTAAAATGATCGTCGATGTCAAAATTCTTAAAGAATGACAAAACAATTGTTACAGGAGCGTTCTCTTTATCCTCAAATTTAATCATATCATAATTTTCATACTCGTTAGTGCCATCCGCTCCTTTACTATAGTGCGGCTTGAACCTAACATTGTTATAATTATTCAAATCAAATTGTTCATACCATATAGATGCGTCATCACCTTCTTTAAAATAAACAAAATCCTTATCATTATTAATATTGCTTGCTACTGAATCATAAACACGGTATTTGTCATCAAGAACAATATGCACCTGATTTGCAGATTCGCCGTCTCTTGTCCCCTTAACTACATAAAACATATCTGGAATTCCGGTATCATTATAATCATAAAACGCAATATTACTTACATTGTTATCATCTGCGTTTTTTTCAATATCATCTCGGTTTTTTTCCAGAATATCGATATACACGTCATACGCTGTATCAAGTGTGAGAGGTGATCGGTTTATATCAAAAATTGCAATCACACCTAAAACAATAATTACCGTAAGTATGACAGATAGTGCAATTATCAGTTTCTTTTTGCTTTTCTTTTTAGGCGCCGGTTTCGATACTTTGGTATTATCCTCAAACAACGGCTTGTCTATATCTTTGATTCTCTCGTGGATTGTTTTGCTGGTATCGATATTATCGAATTTAGGTGTAAGCGGCACATATTCTTGTTCCGCTGTTTCCGTATTTGGTTTTACGGCAGTCCCACATTTTGGGCAAAAAGCCGCTCCTTCTCTAAGCTTGTTTCCGCATTTCTCACAACGCATATTATTCCTTTTCCATTTTTGTGTTTTTAGTAACCGTATGCCGCAATAAAGCTATTCCAATCCATTGATTCTAAATCATTCCGATTATACGTCGGCAATGCATTTACACCCTTTCTGAACGATACTTCCGTATACTGCTCCCCTTCTTCTGTGCATGCCATGAAGGTAGCATATAAATTCTGATCGAAAACAGTCAGATCAAATCCTTCATTAAAATTGGCGATATTTTTTACCTTCTCAGCTAATACTTCAATATTTTCAATCGTATCTCCGGTCATGTACCAATATTGGACGCTATAAAAGCCTTGACGACCTGCTCCGCAGAATAATCCGTGGTTGTCGGACTCTGCGTTATGTATTAGCATTTCCCCGCCGGGAGTTATACTTGAAAGGAATACAAGTTTATTATTCTTAACAGAATAGACGTTATGCGGCGTAGATCCAGCGATATATCCGAAGCTCATAAACAACTCCGGCGTGTTATCGCTATTCAAATCATAAAGATAAAAAACAGGATACAAATCTTTACTCAATCTGTCTTGAAGTCCATCGTTACTCAGCCAACCGTCCGATGAGGACAAATATTCCTTATTTTGGATAAAGCGTTTGTACACGCTTGACCAACCGGAAATATCATCCATATCCTCCGTATCGTCTGTGCCGCCGTCCGCTTTGTACATATCGGGAATACGTTCCGAATGGCGATAAAGCGACCAATGCTTAATTCCATCTGTTTCTTTTAATGACATTTCCGCAAAATAGACAACGGTTTTCGCCCCGTCATATTGAACTGCATCGGTGCAATCATAAATAATATAGTATTTCTCACCATCATATTTGACAGTTTCATAGGTTACCACATAACCGGGACCGCCAACTCCACTGATTTTATTGCAATAATAATCTGTTCCGTCATCCTCATATTCATAAAATGAGGAATCGGCTTTCTTGGTTGCTTCTATCATTTTGAGCGATTCATCTTCGGAAAGATTAAAAACATTTTCCATGATCCAAAGTGTTTTCGTCTTTGGAACTAACCTGTACCCCCAACCGTTTGGATGCCTGCCCAACGGATCGGGACCCGACCATGAGGTTACCGAATCACCACCGGGATAATCATCAATTTTGACGCAAGTTGGATTTCCGACAATTGATTTGGCAAAGGAATCAAATACATTATCTGTATCTTCACAATCGAATTCACGTTCACCGTCGTTTGATCTGAAAGCAAAATCAAATACCTGTAAAAACTCCGTTAAATCATCCGGTAAATCAGAGGGATCGATATCCTGTATGGTCTTTTGCTTTTCCGAAGCAGAACCTGTGGACGCTTCCGTTTTGTTACCGGTCATTTCTGTCGTTGAATGATTCGTCGCTGAAGATTCAGCAGAAGTACCGACAACCGCAGAGCTGTAATCGTTCTTTGGCTTAAGAAAAACATTCCACGCAGCAATTCCACCTGCAACTGTCACCGAGGCTGCCACTGCACCCGCAGTGATCTTTGCCCACAGTGGAAATCCTGTTTTGACAGCCGTCGAAGCAGCTCCGGCAGCAGAGGAAGCTCCGCCTGCCGGAACCGGACTTTGAGTAACCGAGGATGCAGGTATATCCGGAATGGTTTCCGCCGGTGCAGGAATGCTTGCAACGGTTGCGTCTGTTACCAATTCAGCTCCCTGTTGAAAAACCTGTCGAAAAACATCCATTGCGAGATCGGTTGAAATCACAACATCTCTCAGTTCATGGTCAGACAACAGCGTTTCTTCGCTGTGCTGCGGCGTTTTTTGTCGAGATGCTGTCAGCTCTGCGCATTTACCGCGAGCGATATTACGAAGCCACAAGCCAAATTCAGTGGTGTCATCAAATGTGCATATTTCCTGCCAAGCTGCCGCAAAGGTTGCCCGCAAAACGATTTCCGCATCCTTTTTTTGACGCATCGTTGTCAAAGCGATGGCGTATACCGATTGATAATGGTGCTTATACAATTCCTCAAAGCTTTTTGCATTACCGTTCTTCGCAGCGAATATATAAGCTTGCTCCATCGTATTTGCCGACATAGCTTTCCCTCATTCCTTTAATTATTGTCTGGCTCCGCATCTGTCGCAAAACAGTGAACCTTCTTCCAATTCATAACCGCATTTGATACAGTACGGCGCAGAGGGTTTTTCCTGTTTTGAGGAAACAGGTGTTCCGCATCGATCGCAAAACAAGGAATTCGAATCAAGCTCTTTACCGCATTTTTGACAAGTCGGTATTTCTTTGGGGTCGGTTTTTTCCTTTTCAACCGGAGCGCCACATCTGTCGCAGTACAGAGAGTCTTCAAGCAGTTCAAAGCCGCATTTTGAGCATTTCAATCCGTTTTCGGATTCTTTCTTCTGCTGTGGAAAAATTAAATTGGACTCTGCCGTTTTGTGATTATCCGGTGCCTTTATTTCTCTGTCAAAAAATGCGGCATTCGGCATTCCGCAGAATTCGCAGAAACGAAAATCATCGCCGATTTTGCTGCCGCAGGATGTACAAATCATCATATTTTACCCTCGTTTCCGTTTAATTATTTCTCTATATATTTTACGTACTTTCTTACATTTGAAACTCCGGTTTCTCCAGAAGGATTATATGAAGCCGTCAATTCAAGCGTTCTTCTATAGTAATAAGTAGTGTTGACCGAACGGTCTCTGTAGCGATATTGCGTCTCATTCCAACTATTCATCAAAAAATAGGGAACATGTTCATAAGGATCAATATACGCAGTACCCGGTCCGATAATATATCCCTGTACATTTGTCGCGTAGTTATACCATGAACCCTCGCTCAAAGTTTGCCAAGTATTGAGCTCCTCGCGGCTGATCGTCCGCGCCGGGTAATGCAAACGAAGCGTATATCCGTCCTGCATATACTTCAGATAACACCGGTAACCCTGCCGGTTGCCGCAACAATTACCTTCAATTGTGCACCATTCATATTGCCGTGTTTCCACCTGACGTGTATTGCTGCCGGAAACATAGCTTGTAGACCAGCCGCTCCAACCGCCGTATTCGCCATAGTTTTGCTTGGAATCATAACACTCCCAACCGTTCATAGAACTTTTATCAGAGGTTGTCGTTTCGGTTTTTATATAACGCCATTCCTCTTCAACTACTTTTGCTCCGCTTGGGACATTTGACGCAAGAACCCAATCAGATGTTCCATTGGCATTCCAGTGCGCATAAAGTGTATGATTCGATTCTGAAATCAAAGCAGAATCTCCGGAAACCTTTTTCCCGCCGTCCGCATTTGAATACCAGCCGGTAAAAGCATAATAATCTCTTTTCGGGGTTGGCAGGCTTCCGTATACCGTTTCTGATCCATTCGCCGAAAGCTGTATGGATTTTGAGCCTGTTGATACCGAGCCGCCATTTGGGTTAAATGTCACGGTAATCGTTTTAGGTGCAGCACTACTCTGAGAAGACTGGCTGCTTTGCGAAGAAGAATCCGCTCCGCTTGAAACCGTTAGAGTGACAGAATCACCTTTCTTCACTTTTGTGCCGGCAGAGATGCTTTGCCTGATAACCTTGTCTTTATCGACTGAATTGCTTTTTTCATAATTAGCCGTAACCGTAATTCCTCTTGCACCCAAAGTGTTTCTGGCTTCATTGATATTCTTTCCGGTAACATTTGGCATATCAAATGTTGCGGGACCTGTGGATACAACCAGTTTTATCTGTGTACCTTCATCAACCTCGGTACCGTATTCAATGCTTTGGCTGATAACTCTGCCCGCTTCAACCGTGTCATCGCTTTTTGTTTCGACTTCGGGTTCGGCAAGTCCGGCCTTTTTCAACTTCTCAATTGCATCTTCCTGCTTATCCCATACTACATATGGCACGATTGACTTTCCGTTAATTGCTTCCTCTACGCCTTTGCCACTGCTGACAGTCAATACAACGGTACCGTATTCTTCCAGATAAGATCCGCTGTTCGGCGACTGCAAGACAATTTTTCCTGCCTGTATGTAGTCAGAAACAACGTTACCTTGTGCGGAAGCGTTTAGCTTGGCGTTTTCAATGGAACCG
>Ga0326511_10004304_pt1 | contig 11377 bp, 24 predicted proteins | sample 0_2496_0518_D_FD_203701 | JGI IMG/M metagenome (GOLD analysis project Ga0326511, IMG submission 203701) | Bovine rumen microbial communities from UC Davis, California, United States - 0_2496_0518 | ecosystem: Host-associated > Mammals > Digestive system > Stomach > Rumen | place: USA...
AAAAGAAAGTACCCTTGTTGGTGGGTACATCTTCAATCATCTTGGCAACCTCTAGTGCTATCTCATTCTGTGTCGGCTTATGATCGAATGTATGCCGATAGGTTACACCGTTTATGATCTTCTTGATTCTGTATGATCCGCTTGGGAGTTTTTCTACTTTCATAGTTTATCCTTTATCATTTTGCTATATTTTAAGATTCTATTTACCATTTCCTTCGCTTGTTCGTCAGCAGAATGGTACATTTCAATAAGTTCAAGGTCTTCCTGAGTCAATTTCTTTACTTTGAATTGATGTTCATATGCTCTGTACAGATTGTTAAGGTTGGTATCTGATTCTCTACCAAAGAGATAGTCAATAGAAACATTAAACAAATCCGCTATTGCTTCCTGCATCTCAAAGTCTGGTTGACGTTTCCCTTGTTCATACATACCTATTCTGCTCCGGGAAGTATTAAGAAGTTTAGCTAATGATTCCTGTGTATATCCATTCTGTTCACGCAATTCTTTTAGTCTCAATCCATATTTATTCATAACTCAAACCTCCTTTCAAAAATATTTTACCATAAATGACACGAAACGTGTTGACACAATTTGTGTCGTGTGGTAATATCGGTTCAGAGCCAAGAGAAAGGAGGTTATTAGATGGACGCAAAAGCAATAGGAAAGCGACTTATATCCCTTCGAGGAGACAAGACGCAGGAAGAAGTAGCCAAGGCGATTGGTTCGAGTCTGTCAGCTATCGGAATGTATGAGCGTGGTGAAAGAATCCCACGAGATGAAGTTAAATTAGCGATAGCAAAGTATTATGACACAACCGTACAGGCAATTTTTTATGCCGATGAATGACACGATATGTGACAGTAAGGAGAACAAAGAGGAAAATGCCAAGAATAGCAGAACTTAAACCCAAATACATGGTATGTGATATCGGCATGACCATTGAGGGATTGAGAAAAAGAAAAGGCTTGAAGCAATCTGAACTTGCGGAGCTATCAGGAATACCGCAGCAGAATCTTTCGTACAAAATCCTTAATAATTCATTCAAATACGAGGACTTGATAAAGATATTCAAGGCATTGGAGCTGACGGATGAACAGATATTGAGGTTGATGAAGATATGAAAGAGATCGTATTCAGAACAGCGGAAGAGTATTTCAGATTCATAGCGATCATGGATGAGGAATTGCTTAACCGCAATATGTCATACCAGGAGCTTGCACAGGAACTTGATGTATCTATCAGGAGCTTATACAACTTTCGGGCAGATCGTAGTCGGAATCCGAGTAGGTTCTTAGCAGGAAAGATTGCGAATTACCTAGATATTAAGAATGGACAGTGGAGGAAATATTGATGAGTAAAGTAGGTTTCGCTATATGTCTGCTTGGTCTTGGTGGACTAGCAGAAGCATATGGCAACGGAAGGGAGTTATCAATCAGCTTGATTCTGATAATAGCCGGAGCGCTTCTTATATGGATTGGAGACATGAAGGATGATATCGAGAATGCCAAAAGGACTAATAACAGCAATGTTCTTGATCGCCTGTACTTCCTTAAGCGGTAAGGCAGCCGAGGAGCCGGAACTAATCAAGGCACACGCAACAGCATATTGCTTACCGGGCAAGACCTACACAGGCAAGGAAGTAAGAGAAGGGATATGCGCAAGTGGTAATCCCGATTTGATAGGCAAGACAATCATTATCTATCAGAGATTGCCAGAGAATAGGATAGGCAAGGGACTGGGAATCTATGAGGTTGAAGATTCGGGCTGCAATGATTATGTGATAGATGTGTGGTGTCCGACCTTAGAGGATTGCCAAGAGTTTATGGACTCGGCATATGAGAACGGAGCATCCGGCAAGATATGGGTGCAAGTGATTGAAGGAGCAAAAGGATGATACAAGATACATTATACGTCCACTATTTCCGTCAAAGATGGCGAGAGATAACGTGGGAACTTAAGAGATGGGATGTAGATTGGAGCAAGGTAAGAATCACCTGTGCACCAGAAGGGAAGAAGGATGATAGGAGAGTTTGATAAGCCTGTAAAAGCAAAGCAAGCCTTCTATGAGATGGCTTCAAGAGCTGAACAGGTCAACCGAAAGGCAAAGCTAAGATTCCAGAAACCACCATATTATATGTACTTCTTGGAATCATGGACTACTAAAAGAGAGGATGTGATAGACGAGTGAAATTGAAATGCGAAATATATAGGGATTCAATGCAGAACTATAAGAAGTATGCTATTCCACCTGCACAACTGATAATAGCGGATGTTCCATACAATGTTGGAACTAACTTCTATGGTAGTAATCCCATGTGGTATGTGGGGGGGGACAATAAGAACGGAGAAAGCAAACTAGCAGGAAAAGCAGCTTTTAATAGTGACTTCAACTTCAATCTGTATGAGTATTTTCACTTCTGTAGCAAGATGCTTAAAAAGGACGATACAAAGCCACTATCAAGAGGTCGAAGCAGTGACAGCCCATGTATGATTGTCTTTTGTTCGTTTGAACAATTACAGACTTTAAGAGATGCCGCCAAGAAACATGGATTTGTGAATTATATACCGCTGATATTCGTTAAGAACTATAGCCCACAAGTGCTTAAGGCTAATATGCGTGTGGTTGGAGCTACAGAATATGCACTTCTCTTATACAGAGATAGACTTCCAAAATTCCGTAATGGCGTTAAGTGGGATGAGAACGGTAAGAATATACCGGGTACAGGGCATATGGTGTTTAACTGGTTCGAGTGGGAGCGTGATGGTAAGGATATACCTAAGATACATCCGGCACAGAAAAGCGTTAAAGTGCTTAAGCGTCTTATTGAAACATTCACAGATGAAGGTGATGTCGTGATAGACCCCTGTTGTGGTTCGGGGGCAACATTAAGAGCAGCGCATGAACTTAATCGGTCGGCTTTTGGATTTGAGATTGACAGGAACTTCTACACAAGAGCTAAAGAAGAAATGCTTGTTTTCCCACAAGAGGAACAGATGAGCATATACGACTACATAAGAGAGGAGGAATAACAGATGAATCAGATGGGACAGACAGAATTTATGAACGTGATAAACGGCTTCACACAGGAGCAGAAGGAGCTTGCTATTCACATGATGGATTCTGCAATGTTATGGAATGAGCTGATATGCCGTTTCAATGAAGCGGAGCAAAAAATATCTGCGCTAAAAGAAGTGATGCGCTAACCCTTACCACAAGATATAGCGCATCAACAGTTACATATATAAAGTTTTATTAATTTTAACAGAAAAGGAGAGATATAGCAAATGATGAAGTTAATGACAGGCTATATAGCTATAGACGCAAGCAAGATGGAGATGCAAGCAAAGAGAAATTATGCTTCTAAAAAGATTGAGAATCCCGAAGATTTATCTTTTGGTGATTTTATTGAATCAATAGGCTTATGTGATAGCACATTCAATAATGCAAGGCATAACTATAACCGTCCTGCAAGGAATGGTAGGTCTAATAAAGAGATAGTAGATTCTTTGTACAATACGGAGAATGTCGTAGGAATAGGGATTATAAGAAAAGCTGCTTATATGCATCTTATCAATATGTTCAATCTGTCTGACATATATCAGCTTAAGGAAAAGACCGAAGAACAGGAAGAAGTTAAGCCGGAGCTTCCTACGAATAACAAAGATGATGTTATTGCTAAGTTAGATGAGATTCTTGTAGCTATCAACAGGCTTGGAAACTTAGAGATGCAGATATTGGAGAAGATGAATAAGGATAATCGTCCAAGAGCATTCATATCACAGAGTAAGGAGGATAGATAAATGACAGATAAGAAGAAGCATAAGATACGCAAGGCAATAACCAAGATGATGACCTTAAGCACACAGATGGCCGATTGTGCAGAATATGCACCCGTTGAGTTTTCGCTTGGTAACACAGGTAAAACCATACAGATGCTTGACAATAAGAGTTTTGTCAAGGTTTGTAAGGCTTTTGATATTCCCGAAGTTAAGGTTCGCAAGTCGTGGAACGGGAAGGTATTCCACAAGTATGTAGACCTTGATAGAGGTTATGAATTATGTGTAGTCCTATGGGAAAATGAAGATGGCTACGAACAATGCAGTGAGGAAGATGAAGATGCGTGAACCTTGGGAAGATGAAGAAGCTAGGCAAAGAGCCTTAGAAGCGCATATGAGCAGATTTCCTGTCTGTAATGAGTGCGGACGAAGCCTTATGAACATGGATGTATGTGTCCGTATAAGGAATGATTGGTACTGCGAGTATTGTGCAGAGGTTATGACTAATGATGAAATGAGAGAGGAGGAAGGACTTAATGATTGAGATCAAGGATTATATCTATCTTCCGGCTAGGAAGTACGAACGCCTTAAGCAGACGGACAGACCGGTAATAAGAATATCAGCCGAAGCGTACAACACTTTGATTGATATTACCGAAGAAACGAACTTATCACTTTCAAGAGTGGCAAGCGAGATCATAACACAGTCAGTAGATTTGATTAAGTACAACAGGAAGGAGAATTGATTATGGCATTACCTATCTTAGTAATGGGAGCAAGCGGTTCCGGCAAGACTTATTCCCTTAAGAACTTCAAGCCGGAGGAAGTAGGGGTTATATCAGTAGAGAAGGGCAGACTTCCTTTTAAGTCTGATATCAAGGTTGCAAAAATACCTGCGTTTAAAGGAGAAGAAAAGACGGACTATGCAACGATTAACAGGAGTAAGTACGCATGGATCGAGAAGACTATTCAGACAGCCAAGACGAAGTCAATCGTTATAGATGACAGTCAGTATCTTCTGGTGAATGAACTTTTCGACCGGGCTTTTGAGAAGACATACGATAAATTTACCGAGATGGCAGCCAATTTCAGGAACTTGATACATTTTATCAATGAGTTAGAGGAAGATGATAAGATAGTCTACTTCCTGCATCACACAGAGACAGGAGCAGACGGAAGAGAGAAGCCTAAGACTATCGGTAAGATGCTTGATGAGAAGCTAACCATTGAAGGGTGCTTTGATATCGTTCTCTATTGCAGAGATCATAAGTTTTTCACCCAGAGCAATGGGATAAGCACTGCCAAGACACCTGAGGATATGTTCGATATAGAGATTCCGAACGATTTGAAGCTAGTGGACACTACAGTTAGAGAGTATTACGGATTATAGGAGGTAAGATTTATGCAGCAGTTTAACGGTTACGCAGAAGCTAAGGAGAATGCGAAGTTTACAGGAAGTGCGAAGCTTCCAAAGGGTGCTTATGTATGTAAGATACTCGGAGTTAAGGAGACACCGAGAGATGGAGATAAGAGCGGATATCTCACAGTGCAGTTTGACATAGCGGAAGGTCAGTATAAGGACTTCTATCAGACACAGTATAAGGAGAACACAAGGGAAGATAAGGTATACAAGGGCAAGACTATAGTATACACTCCCAAGGATGATGGTTCAGAAAAGGACGGATGGACTAAGAACAGTTTTGCCAAGTGGACTAATGCACTGGAAGAGAGCAACGAAGGCTATACATGGGACTGGGATGAAAAGAAGTGGAAGGATAAGAAGATCGGGCTTGTATTCGGTGAGACAGGCACAAGGATCAACGGCAAGGATATTGTCTATACAGAAGTCAGATATCCTGTAGCGGTCAAGGATGTTCCCGATGTGAAAGTGGATTCTATCAAGTTTAAGAGTAAGAATCACTATGGAGAGAAGACACCCGATGACTTTATGAGCATTCCTGATGGAATAGATGAGGAGCTGCCGTTTGCATGAATCCCGTTGATATTGAGAATTGCTTAAGCACATTAACTATATATGTGGATAGTAGGGAGCAACCCACGTCAGAAGCCAAGAAGAGATATGAAGCTTTTGGGTGTCCGTGGGAGCGCAAGCATCTTGATTATGGCGATTATACATATGCTTTCACCTTGCCCGGTGGTGGGCTTGTCTACCCGGATGAGCCTATCAAGGGCGATGTGGTGATAGAACGCAAGATGAGCCTTGAAGAATTGAGCGGTAATCTCTGTCAGGAATATAAGAGATTCCGAAGAGAATTTGACAGGGCTACGGAGAACGGAGCAAGGGTGTATCTGCTAGTACAGGATGCAACATGGGAGAAGATAATCAACCACAGATATCAGACACAATTCAATGAGAAGGCATATCTGCATAGGTTACTTGGCTTGTGTTCCAGATACGGAGTTATACCTATATTCACACAGAGGGAGTTAAGCGGCCGCATGATAAGGGAGATATTAGAAAAGGAATTGCGGACACGGTTGGAGAACGGAGATTATGACGAGCGAAGAGATCAAGAAGCAGAACCCAATGCCGGAAGTGATGAAGAACTACGGAATAAAGATTCGGAATAATATGTGTTCCTGTCCTTGGCATGAAGACAAACATCCGAGTATGAAAGTCTTTAAGGATGGTGCTAATTGTTTCTCTTGTGGGTGGAATGGTGACATATTCGCATTCATTATGAAGATGGATAATGTTGACTTCAAAACGGCATACAAGCGATTAGGCGGTAGTTATGCCACTTATAACAGCGATAAAGATAGGTGGCGAGCAAATAATCGACTAAAGGCAAAACAAGCCGAAATCGAGCGAAAAACCCACCAAAAAAAGGTACTCAAAAAAGCGGTCGGATTGGCACTCACAATCTGCCGGGAAGCAGCCAAGATATATGAACCTCTATCAGATGGATGGTGCTATGCAATGAACAATCTGCCGTATATAGACCATATATGGCAACTCATAACGGACAATCAGGAGATTGACGAATTGTATGTATATAGAAAATGCAAAGAAATTAACAAAAGATTCCTTTAGAGAGAGGGAGCTATACGATGAGCTTCTTGCCATAGAGAATGAACTTGACCGCAGTATTGCCGTGAATGATGTTCGCAGACAGGCAAAGGAACTCGGTATAACAACAGAGTTTGACGCTACATGGAAGGGTGCTCTAAGGGAAGAAGCGAAGTTTAAGCGCACGGAATTGTCCAATACCAATGCGATATTTGCCGAAGGATTGACCGACTTCTCAGGACTTGATATAGCAAGCCAGTTAAGATGCGGTGCTTGGATTGCGGACGATAACGGTGTAAGAGTCAGATCGGAGAAGGGCGAAGTGACTATTGTATGTCCTCATCCGATATATCCAACACGGGTGTTACGAAATAGTGAGACAGGAAAATATAAAGTTGAGATTGAATTTTTTATCCGTGGACAGAAGCGTAATATATTTGTAAGCAGAGAAGTTTTAGCAAGCCCTAGTAAGATATTAAGCCTTGCAAATGATTCTGTACAGGTCACGGCTTTAACCGCTCCGTACCTTGTTAAGTATCTGTCGGAGTTAGAATCCTTAAATCCCGATTTAATAAAGGAGTACACTTCTACTAGCCGATTAGGTTGGATAGATTACAAGAATCAAGACGGAGTTATTACAAAGCAATTCCTGCCGTATCAAAATGAAGTCATCTTTGACAACGAACTAGGCATGAAGAGCCTGTTTGATTCCATTAAGGAAGAAGGCAGCAGGGAAAAGTGGTATTCACTTATCAAAGAGATAAGAGCAAAGAAGCAACCCGAAGTGCTTATCAATCTGGCAGCTTCATTCGCATCGGTACTCGTAGAGCCATGCGGTACGCTTCCATTCATAGTGAGCTTATGGGGTGGCACCGGGATAGGCAAGTCAGTAATCCTTAAGATATGCACAAGTGTATGGGCTGATCCGGGAGAAGGTAAGTATATCACAGATGCCAAGGCAACCAACACGGCTATGGAGATTAGACTTAATATTCTTAATAGCCTGCCAATGACACTAGATGATATGGCACAAGTAAAGAACCAATATGACGAGGACTTCTCGGAACTGATATACAGATGGTGTGCCGGTAAAGGAAGAGACAGATCAAACAAGGAGCTTGGACTTAATAAGCTGACCTCTTGGCGGAACTGTACCATAACCAATGGTGAGCGGTCACTTGTAGATGAATCTACTCAGGGCGGTGCGGTCAACAGAGTTATAGATATAGAAGCATCGGGAGAGGTGCTATTCAATGGCAAGACAGGCAACAGGGTGTGCAAGTGCATTGAGAAAAACTACGGATATGCCGGGAGAGAGTTTATCGACCTCATAACGAACCTTGGAGATAGCAAGCTGAATGAAGTCTATCAGGCACAATATGACCGACTTAAAAGCGCAGCTTCCGAACAGGGCATGGAGAAGGAAGAGAAGCAGATAATCCCAATGGCCTTGATATTGACTGCTGACTATCTGACAGAGAAGTATCTCTTTTCAGACGGAATAACCCTTGATGTGAATAATTGTGTCCGATATCTGCGGAATAAGGACGAGGTATCAGAGCATGAACGAGCCTATGAGTATATCGTTGCAACAGTAGCCATGAATCCGGCAAGGTTTGACGAAGACGAAGAGAACAAGATCGAGAGATGGGGCTTTATGAAGTCGGATGATGTAGTCGCATTTAGTATTAAGAGTCTAAAAAGACAATTATCCGAAGGTGGTTTTCAGGCAAAAGCATTTTTAAGTTGGTGCAAGAAAAAAGGTTTACTTGAACTCGATCCGAAGGGAAATGTTACGAAAAATGTCAGAGGTAAAAATGGAGTTTTTAAGGCGGCTGTGATTAACATAACTTATGATAGTGAAACCGATGAACAGTCACAGAATGGCGAATTTATCACAATAGATGATGATTTAAAACTTCCATTCGATTAACATAATTTGTTACTTGTTACCAATGTTACTTTTGATTTTGTGCATATAGAAAAGAAAAAATGTGTGTGTGTCCCTTTTTTGTTCCTTATGCGCGCGAGAAAATTTTGGTAACAAAGTAACAAGCCAAAAAAACACCCCTCTAGACCGCATAAATACTGACTTTCTTCTGTTACTTTTTACTGGTAACAAATGGTAACAAATGGTAACAAGATTTTAAGGAGAAAAACATGGATAAGGACATGGATAAGAAAGCATACAATATCATACTTCAAGTATGGAAATTCACAAAGAAGTATATTCCATTAGCCACAAGCAAGGAAGATTCTGTCTGGGATGGCATAAGGGAAGAATCAAACGCAATATATGATTCCACCAAAGATATGCCGGAGTATTTCAGAGAGATGACAAGCAAGATGATACTCGGATCAATAGACCTTCTGGAAGGAATATACAGAGAGGAGAAGCATAAATGAGTTTGATAGATAGCATGGAATTATACAAGACCAATCCCAGAATCAAGGACTATGTTGACAAGTATATGAAAACACATGGCTTGATTGATTTGGAATCGGCTTTGCAGTGCATGGTGGTTAAGAATTTTATTGAGTATGCGGTTGGAGGGAATAAATGATATGTTTGAAAACCTTAATTATATTCCTGATGGTCAAATGGACATATTCGACTATATCCGCAAACCATTCAAGATTGATAAACCTATTAGATTGATTGAGTTATTTGGTGGAATAGGATCACAAGCAATGGCATTGAGAAACATTGGTGCAAATTTTGAACACCATCTGTTAGTGGAATGGGAAGATGCACCTGTTCGGTCATATAACGCTATACATGGTACAGACTTCAAACCAACAGACATACAGAAGATACATGGTGAGGACTTAAATATTACCGATACTGATAAATACTGTTATATCTGCACATATAGCTTTCCATGCCAAGATTTGTCCGTGGCTGGCAAAATGCGTGGCTACTCAAAGGGCGAATCGACCAGATCAGGATTGTTATGGGAAGTAGAACGGCTCCTGCGTGAGCTTGTAGAGAGAGAGAGAGAGTTGCCACAAGTGCTTGTGATGGAAAATGTCATACAAGTGCATTCTGAAGGCGAAAATATGCGGAACTTTCAAGCATGGATAGACTTTTTGACAAGTATCGGATATTCCTCTTACTGGCAGAATATGGAAGCTTCACAATATGGTACTCCGCAGCATAGAGATCGGACAATCATGGTCAGTATTCTCGGTGAGTATCAATACAAGTTTCCTAAACCGCAGAAGTTAGAAAAATATGTGGATGAATATCTGGAAGAAGGTCAAGTAGATGAAAAATATTATCTAAACAACGATAAAACGGATATTTTGCTTGACAAGCTTGAAGATAAGGGCATCATCTTGACAGACAGACAGACAGACAGACAGACAGACAGACAGACAGACAGACAGACGATAGAATCGTTGTGGACTTCACAATCGACAATCCCAAACGGAACAGAGTCGCAAACTGCATCTGTGCAAGATATGACAAAGGAGTTGGACACAGACGATCAGATGGCAGTTGTGTGTGTGAGAGGATTCCGAGGAACAAAGATTGAATTTGAAGCCAGACAGACAAAAGTTGCGCATTGCATCTTGGCTCAAAAGGGTAAATGCACAAGCAATCTAGGAGAAGATTTTGTGATATGCAAAAAGAAACAGTATTGATAATGGATTTCAGATATGACGATGGAGCAAGGCCGAGAAAAGACATGATTTGCCCTTGTATCTGCGCAAAAGTAGGTAGGGGGGGGGCAACACATTCCAAGTAACGAGCCTTTGATAGTAGAACGATGGACACAATCAGAATCAAACAAGCAACAAAACAAGGATATATAGAGTGTGTGAGGGGGGGGCTGGCAGATTTCAGCTTTCCTACAAGTACCACTCGGAGAGGTAGGGTGCAATGTATGGGCAAGATTAGTCCAACGATAATGACAGATACAGAGGTCTGCAAGGTTGAAAGTGAATACAGAATCCGCAAATTGACACCAAGAGAAACATGGCGATTGATGGGATTCACGGATGAGGATTTCGACAAGGCAAAGGCGGTCAACCCGGATAGCAAACTGTATAAGCAAGCAGGTAATTCAATAGTTGTGACAGTATTAGAAGCTGTATTCAGGCAGATGTTATAGAAGGGAGAAGCTGAATGTTAAGAGAAGAAGCAATCAAATATCTCAAAGAGATGAAAGATGAATGCAACGATACAATCCACAAGGTCAGATATGTCACGCAGGAAGAAGCACTTGATATGGCAATCAAGGCACTAGAGCAAGAGCCAAGCGGTGATTTAATAAGCAGACAGGCGGTATTAAACACATTAGATAGAATGGATAAGGCACTTGATACTGATAGGACGGTAGAGAGTTACAAGGAATTGTTGACCGAGTGTTATAAGGATTTACCACCCGTCGAGCAAGAGTCAAAGGCAGAGCAATTTGCCGAATGGGTAGCAACGTATATATTTGATGATACGTTGGAATATAACCAAGACGCTTTTGTGGAACTCGCTTGCCGTAAGTTAGCAAAGTTAGGAATTGTCATAAGAATGGGTGATGAATGGGAATTGGTTGAGCCACAGGAAAG
>Ga0326511_10004305_pt1 | contig 11376 bp, 24 predicted proteins | sample 0_2496_0518_D_FD_203701 | JGI IMG/M metagenome (GOLD analysis project Ga0326511, IMG submission 203701) | Bovine rumen microbial communities from UC Davis, California, United States - 0_2496_0518 | ecosystem: Host-associated > Mammals > Digestive system > Stomach > Rumen | place: USA...
AACCCGCTGAACCTTAGAAGGGTGATAAAAGAGTGAAATCAATCATAGAGCAAAGGGAACAATGCTATATATGCGGTACGGCTCTGAGCCTGGAAAAGCATCATATCTTCTACGGCACAGCGAACCGTAGGAAATCTGAACAATATGGGCTGACTGTTCTTCTTTGCCCTGAGCATCACAGAGGAACTTTCGGGGTCCATGGGGCTTGCGGTCACGAACTCGACAGGCGTTTGAAGAAGTTGGGGCAAAGGCAGTTCGAGAGGATTTATTCAAGGGATAAATTCATGCAGGAGTTCGGAAAGAATTACTTATGACGGAAAAGAAGAAGAAAAGGAATAAGCCGTTAACGGCTGATGAAATCCGCATAAGGGCTAAGAAATGCCCGAACTGCGGAAAAGAAATCCTGTTCATCAATGGCTCGATATATAGAGGACACAAGGGGGCAGGGTCGTATACGACATGTTGCTCGTGGAGTTGTGCAAGGGCTATGGACAGAAAATATTTTGACAAGCTGAGGGGCAAGGTATATCGGGACGATGGCGTTGTGGGCAATTCATCTATTCGTGATCGGCTGAAGATGGAGCCGAAGGAAAGCCACACTCTGGAAGAGTGGGCGGAAATGTATGGGATAGATTACTATGAGTTAGCCGACCGTGTGGGAACGACCCGTATGAATGTCACAGATGCCATTTATACGGCTCTGTATAAGAAAGGCGATAAATCTATCGTATGAATCCCAAAAGGCTCTTAAATCGCTAATGAGGGGGTGAGAGAGTGGAAATTAAGATACCGCCCAAAGTATTCAATATCCTCGGTGGAGTGAACTGGAGAAAGTCTTACATGGTTCTTCTGGATTCGTATATCGAAGCGGTTAGACTGCTGAGGATAAGCGGAAACGGGGCTTTTATAGAGTATGCGAAAAGAGAGAGAGCCAACTTCCAAGAGCACGTATGGAAGTCGGCAGAGAAAGAAAAAGAGTATGAAGTGAGACTCGGAAAGTTAGAAGCTGAAAAGATGGTGCTTCAACAGATGTATGACCGAGACACAGCAGCTCTGAAAGCTCAGATAGAGCAGTTCTTGACACCCAGCTCTGCGAGCGACAAGGCGATGCGTGATCCTGTCACAAATAAATTCGTAGGCTATGGCGGACTCGAGAAAGACGAAAAAGAAGCCTTAGCGTGGGAACTGTGGCAGGGGGCTGGCGGTCAGAAGACAACTGAGGTCTACAATTACATCGGGCATCAAGTGAGACTTGCGCCGGAGAGTGCTAGACAGTATATCGCTGAGTATGACAAAAAGCTGAAGAAATATCTTCATCCGTCTTACTATAACGATTTGGTCGAAGTGGTCAGAAGAGGGGCTACGGGAATCTGTACGGCGGACCCTCACAAGATTAATTTTGGTCAAGTCAATTCACTATTGGATGAACCTGGGGATATTGAGGAAATTGGGTAAACAATTAACACTCTTCTCCCCGATTCGGAACGGGGAAAACCCGATTCGCAAAAGGGAAAGAGAAAGGGCGAACGAACGGAGAGGAGAGGGGAAAAGCCCGAATAGGAAAGATTAAGAAAAATCAAGGAAGGGGGAACGTATGGAAATAGGCATCGCTTTTGTGGTTGGGCTTATCTTTGGTATTGCATGGACTGATGTTTTTATCAAGAAAGATTATGATGATGAATTCTTTCTGCAGAACAGGAGAATCAAGGAACTGGAAGAAGCCCTGCTGGATAGAGAGATCGAATTAGGCTACTACAAGAAAAAGTAAAAGGAAAGGCGGTAACACATGACAGGTCAAATGAGCATCTATGATTTTCTTCAGACCTTCGACCCAGTGAGAGAGCTGGCAAGAAAATCGGTCTGGGGAGATGGAAGAACCCCGACAAGAAACAGGCTCATATCTTACATGAACGATTCTCCTAAGTATCAGTTCTACAAGGACGTACAAAGAGAGTTTTGCCCGTATGGGTGCGCTGGAATGAGATCGCATTCAGAGACCCCGAGCAAGATAACAGGGTATGATATGACAACAAAGAAGATAGACATTACATACAACGATGAAAGCGGGATAGAAAACCATGTTGAAGTAACGTGGCAGGAGTTCGCAGACAACATCAGAAAGGAACTGGAAGATGATTGAAAGTTATTTGATGGGCTTGGTTACTGGATTCTTCATCGGGGTAGCGGTTGCCGTTGTGCCCGAGAAAATCAAAAAGCTCAGAAGGGTAGATTATATTGATATTCGTTTAAAAGAAAGGCGGTAAAAAGGATGGATGAAAAGAAAAATAACAACAGTGATTCAGGACTTGCAGGGCTTATAGCTTTTGCAGTTATCTTGTTCGCTTTTATGTACTTCGTGGATATCGACAAATTCAGCCGGTCGGCTGAGAAGTTTTTAGAATCTGACGACCCGATGAATTTTATCATTCTTGTAATTATCGGCATTGTTATCGGCGGTCTGCTGATGGCGATTGAGTCTCACCCAAAGAAGTGAGGTGAGCAGGATGGAGAAAAGTAGCGGAACATCACTTGCAGCTCTCGCCCTGCTGGGAATCGCATTGAGTGTACTTGCTGTATATGGCTCAATCTGGATTAATGACACAGCAGATGTCATGAATAAGTATGATTGGGCACATGGATACGGAACGAGTATGAAAGTTGGCTTGGAGCACTGCGAAAAGTGGTGCGAAAAGCACTGGAAAGGCACGAAAGAGCAGTATAAGTATCATTGCCAATGGCTGTATAAGTGGGATGATTACGATGAGGAGTGCAGTTATGCGGACTTCAAAAGGTGGTACAAATACGCCTACGACGAAAAAGGTCGGGTGAAGAATCCAAACGATCATTTGAGCTGCTCAGCGTGGCTCAAGAAACATAAGAACTAGGGGGGTGTGGAACTGATGGGATTTTTACAAGAAAAACACGGCTTAAAGATGCTGGGAAAAAACCCCGAGGGCACCTGCCCGATGTGCGCAGTAAAACACGATCCGCGGATGCCTCATAACCGGGACAGCCTGACGTATCAGTACAAGTTCTATGATCAGAACGGGCGCTGGCCTACATGGGCGGATGCTATGGCACACTGTGATCCGGAAGTGAAAGAAGCATGGACGGAAGCTTTGAAAGAGCGTGGAATTGAGGTGTGACTATGGCGTTTTATGAAAGACTGGACGAGGAGCTGACGGACCCGATGCCAGGCTATAAGAGGATCGATCTCAAGGATCTTGAACCAGGGATGGAAGTAATCCTTGAACAGAAATTTTGGCAAACGATAGACGGGAAGTATACATGCGTAAGTGAGTTTTATCGCACCATTGCAGGTACGCACATGACCGTAGCCGGCGAAGCATGGCATCTTACGCAGAGCCCTAATTGTGACTGGCCGCAGTTTCCACCGTGGGCGCTCGAATGGATCTATGCAGGAAACAACAATTATCTGCAGATGTTTGTGAAGGAATGATGAGCCACACAGTGACAGCTGACGGAATCGACCACGGCAGCAGCCGGCTGGAATATTGCTTCGAGGCCGTGGTCGAGAGATTTGAAGATGGATATGTTCTCTGCCCGATCTTATGGTCGGGCGGAGAGTGCGAAGAATGTTACGAGATATTTGAAAGGAGCGAGGAATGAGTAACTTTGACAAAGCAATCGAGATAATCCTGGCCGAGCCTCCAGAGATGCATTATCCCGCATATTATGCGGACTTGCTCAGCAAGGCTTATTATGCGGACCTGCTCAGAGAGGCGGATGTTACCGGCAAAAATGTCGGGAAGTGTTCGGAAATTCCGAACAGTTCAGACACCATAAGCAGACAGGCGGTAAAATACCTTGACCTATTCACAAAAATATACTGTCGTGATAAGAGTGTCACAGATGATTTGGTATTTAGGTGCAAAGAGTGTGAGTTTGAGATGCCTGATGGAAAATGTCTTGCGAAGTGTATGGCGCATAAGCTTTGCCCTGACTATAGGGAGTTTGGTAGCATGGGGGATTTATAAGTCAGAGAGGAGCCAATATGACAGAAGCAGAAAAAGTTATATGTCGTCTATATCTTGAAGATATGGACAGAAATCACACCTGTAACGAATACAGGTTGCTTATGGAACTATTAGACAGAGAACCTTGTGAAGATGCTATCAGCCGGCAGGCGGCGATTGATGCGCTTGAGTTAACCACATGGTATCACCAGAACCGGAAAGGAGAAATGGTCGAAGGTGCAAACAGCCAAGAGGATCAGGCATGGTACAAGGCGGAGGATGTGTACAAGGTATTAAACGATCTGCCATCCGCACAGCCAGAACGCACATGCGTAAATTGTGGCAGGACAGCAAATAACGGTGGATGGTATGCAGACGGGGGAACCAGGTGCCCGATAGAAGAACACTATGCATTGCCGAAAGATGGGTACTGCCATTTGTGGGAGAAACGGAACGTTACGGATGACGATTATCCAGAAAGGAGAACCGATGGCAGAGATTAAAGTCCCGATACAAGTCAATCTGCCGGATGACTGGGTTGAACAGATCGTGAATCGCTTGAGGAATGATCCTGAAGCGGAGTGGGTAGAGATCATACGGTGTAAGGACTGCAAACACTGGAGAGAAGGCACTTCGTTTTCATATTGCGATAAACTACACGGAATGGGCGTACTGGATGCCTTAGATTACATGACCGCTGAGGATGATTATTGCAGTATGGCAGAAAGGAGAGAAGAATGACCACTATACAGGCAATAGACTTGCTGAAGGGCTTAGAGCAAAGTCTGGATGATTATTGCGAACTGAATGACGAAGGGAAAACCGCTTTCCGAATGGCTATAGCAGCACTTGAATTGTTCGGAAATGCCGAACAGTTGCCATCCGCACAGCCAGAAATCATTCGATGCAAGGACTGCAAGTTTGCCCGCATGACATATGACGGTGAGTGCAAGTATTGCGATATATGGTTTCCAGATGAAAAGACCTATATGGATGGCGACTACTTTTGTGCTAGTGCGGAAAGGAGAACCGATGGATAAGAAACGAATCGTAAGACCAATTATTCCAAAGCGGCTGATATACATATGCAATCCAGAACCGATCAGGTTCTTCTTCTGGCACAAACCAGAAGGACTGCTGATAGCGAATTTTCGCTTTAGGGTAAGCTATAGCAGATGTAATAGTAAAAATCTGAATAAGCTACACATATTGATCAGATCGCCTCTGCTCTGCATAGATCGGAATAACGGAGGCACAACGATTGGTAATAAGTATCAGCTATTTTTTGTGAAACATAGAGTAGAAAGGAGAACCGAATGAGATCGATTGATGCGGATGCACTCAAGGCATACATAGACGCTCAGATAGGGCGCCCTTTTATCGGATGCACAGTAGGCGAAGCACTAAAAAATATTGGTCGACGAACAGCCCACCGTTGAAGCAGAACCTGCGTGGATTCCGGTGACGGAGAAGTTACCGGAAGAAGGAAGGTGTCTTGTATGGATGCCATTTGCACCGTCAAAAAACAGAATAACCGTAGCAGAATATTGCGGATACTGGAACATTAAGACACTGATTTCGGCGTGGATGCCTTTGCCGAAGCCATACAGAGCAGAAAGTGAGAATAAATGAGTTTGCATATTACAGATGAGGAAGTACAAAAACAAATTAAAAAGCTTGGGTATAAAGGTTGTAAAAACTGCGAACATCAAATATCACCATTAAGAATGTGTGAATGGGCCGAACAAGGCGGTGATGGTCAAATACATTTTGTTTGTCCTAGATGGGATAAGGCGGAAAGTGAGGATGAATGATGGGCGTAATAATCGAAACAGCAAGACCGTATAGGTCTTGTAACAGTTGTGGCTCCAGAGGTGAAGTAATCGAAATTACTGCATTAATGCAGGTGGGAAGAACGAAGCAAGGGACGCAGATTGCTTTGTGTGAATCGTGTGCTGAAATGCTGAGATATAGGCTGAACAGCAGATTCGGGAGATGCAGGGAAGAATATCTGAAAAAGAAAGGCGAGTGAAGCTAATGTATAAATTCAATCAGAAGACACGAAAAGAAGAGGACTATGAACCACCTGTAGAAGACGGTTATTATCCTATCTACTGCGATAATATGGATAAAAAAATCAACTGTGCTCAATGCGGGAAAGAAATCACATTCGGTGAGGGCTATACGAGCAGGGAGATATACTCGGGTCCCTGGGGCCATATGGTCTGCGTGGATTGCATGGAGAAGGAAATGGAAAGGGAAAGGGAGTATGAAAAACGCTCTGATAGCTGATCCTCTACAGAGGGACAAGAATATCGTGGATGATTTCTTCACTGATGCAAAGCTGAGCCGTGCGGAATATCGGAGACAGCAGAAGGAAAAGAATACGGTCTACAGGCTCACAAAGGCTCAAATACTGGCTATTGAGAAGAAAGCGTATAAAGATGCGTATGATTATTTTGAAGAGCGAGAATTGAAAACCAGAGCGGAATACGAGGAAATTCTTCACGAGAAAACCAAAGAGTATAAGGATATCGAGAAAGCGAAAGTAATCAATCTGGTTATCGCTGTGAGCCTGAAAGCCCTGTATCTGGCTTTCGGCTGGAAGTCTTACAAGGGCGACAGATATCAGCGGTATTTGATTGAGTTATCGGAACTGCTGAATTCTGATACTCTTGATATGCAGAAAGAAAGGCGGTGGGTACTAAAAACGTTAGGCATTGAACTGAAGGAGATTGAAGATGATGAATCCAGTAAAAAGATATCTGCTGATGGTGAAGAAAAGCGATGAAGATATCATGAGGTTGTCTTTTCGGTTAAAGGCTCTGGAAGAAGCTAAGGAAAACGGTTTTCTGAGATCGCCGGAGCTGAAGGAAAGAGTGCAGACATCACTAAGCGGTGATGCAGAATTTGAGAGTGCTGTACAGGAACTGGCTGATATGCAGGCACGATATATCAAGAACGTTGTTAGGTGCGAAAAGAGAAAAGATGTAATCGAAAGCCAGATAATGAATGTAAAAAGCACGACCTATCAGCAGATTCTTTTTCTGAGATACTTCGAGGGTAAAAGGATGGGCGAGATTGCTGATATCTTGGGATATACGCCCGAAACAATCCAGATTTACCATGGAAAAGCCCTGATTGCCTTTGCGATGGCTAATCCGAGAGAAAAATGGATAAATTATTAATACTTTTTAAGAAAAATTTGTGATAATGTGTAGTTGTTAAACCTTGCTTCAAGGCAGATTCCCCCGTGGATTCTGCTGAGGGGCAGGGTTTTTCAATTTTATTCATCGGGGGAATAAATGTTAAAGGTTGAATATGTTCCGAAAGATTCGCTTAGGATGTATGAGAACAATGCAAAAGAACATCCTGCGGAGCAGATAGAACAGATAAAGAAGTCTATCAAGGAATTTGGATTCAATGACCCTATAGCGGTATGGAATGATACCATTGTGGAAGGTCATGGAAGACTTCTGGCAGCTGATGAATTGGGGCTTGAAGAAGTTCCTATAATCCGTCTGGATCACTTGACGGATGAGCAAAGAAGAGCTTACACGCTTGTACACAATAAGCTGACAATGAATAGTGGCTTCAATCTGGAACTGTTAAGCCTGGAGTTAGATGATATAACCAATATTGATATGTCTGATTTTGGATTTGACATTGAAAATTTAATAGATGAAGAGCCTGCTGAAATTACAGAAGACGAAATACCTTCAAGCGTTGAGACACGATGCAAATTAGGCGATTTGTGGCAGTTAGGAAATCATAAACTTATCCGTGGAGATTCTACGGATGTTACGGTTATTGATAGGCTTATGGATGGGGTAAAGGCTAAACTACTACTGACAGACCCACCCTATGGCATAAGTGTTGTATCTGTTGATAAAAAGGTGGGCGGCGATAAACCTTTTGGCAGTAAGGGCAAAGTCGGATATGGTCAAAAAGGGAAAAATAAGATACTTGATTGTAACGAATATGCTCCGATTATAGGGGATGATACAACGGACACAGCAAGGGCAAATTATGATGTTGCTTTGACTTGCACGGAAAATCAAATAATCTTTGGTGGCAATTATTTTACAGACTTTTTACCACCATCAAGGTGTTGGGTTGTTTGGGATAAGCAGAACACAGGAAATTTTGCTGATGCTGAACTTGCATGGACTTCTTTTGATAAAGGTGTGAGGTTATATCATTTCTTGTGGAATGGCTTATGCCGTGAGGGTAGCAGAGAAGTAGAGGGCAAAACAAGAGTACATCCGACACAAAAGCCTGTCGGTATGCTTGCAGACATACTGAAAGACTTTTCAGAAGAAAATGATAGCATCCTTGATTGTTTCGGTGGTAGTGGTAGCACACTAATAGCCTGTGAACAGTTAAACCGTAAATGTTACATGTGTGAATTAGACCAACACTATTGCGATGTTATCTTGAGCCGTTGGGAACAGTTGACTGGACAAGAGGCGGTTTTACTCACAGATGAAGAAGCCAAACCAGATGACCTCACTCTTGATGTTGATTCCACAGACTTACCGTTTTAAGGCGGTGATACTATGGCACGAACAGGCAGACCAAAAAAAGAATTTGATAAAAAAACATTTCAAGATTTGGTTGGTTTAGGTTGCACACAGGAAGAAATCTGTTGGTTTTTTCGCGATGTAACAGGAAAATCAGCCAATATTGACACTTTGACAAGATGGTGCAAACGTGAGTTCGGTATGACTTTTCAAGAGTATTTTCGCCAAAATGGAGGCATAGCCTTGAAAATACAGTTGAGAAAGAATCAGATGAATTTATCAAAATCATCGGCTTCTATGGCTATCTTTCTCGGCAAGAACTACTTGGGGCAGACAGACAGCATCAATTATGAATCAAATGCATCTATAGCGAATGATGGATTCATCGAAGCTTTAGCAGATACGGCAAGCGAGGATTGGGACGATGTTTAAGTTCACGACATTTTCCAAGAAGCAAAGGAAAGTCCTTAATTGGTGGACTGACAAAAGCCCTGTCAAAGATTCGGATGGAATTATAGCTGATGGGTCTATTCGTTCGGGTAAGACTGTTTCAATGTCTTTATCGTATGTCATGTGGTCTATGTCGAATTTCAAAAATCAGAACTTCGGCATGGCTGGAAAGACAATCGGAACGTTCAGAAGAAATGTTCTGGAGCCATTAAAACAGATGCTTCCTGGCAGGGGCTATGTGCTTGAAGAACATCGCTCAGATAACTACGTATTAATCCGAAAAGGGAAAGTCGAGAATATCTATTATATCTTCGGCGGAAAAGATGAATCTTCGCAGGATTTGATACAGGGCTTGACTTTGGCGGGAATGCTGTTCGATGAGGTTGCTTTGATGCCAGAATCTTTTGTGAATCAGGCAGTCGGCAGATGCTCTGTGGATGGTTCTAAACTGTTTTTTAACTGTAATCCGTCTTCACCGTTTCATTGGTTCAAGGCCGGCTGGATAGACAAACACGAAGAAAAGAATCTTTTATATATCCATTTTGAAATGGATGATAATTTAAGCCTGTCGGAGAGGGTAAAAGAGAGGTTAAAGACACAGTTTTCTGGGGTCTTTTATAAAAGATTCATTATGGGGCTGTGGGTAGCCGCTGAGGGCGTAATCTATGATATGTTCGATACCGACAGGCATATAAAGGCAAGACCGAAGGGCGAAGCAACAGAAATCTTTGTATCGTGCGACTATGGTACGCAGAATGCAACTTGTTTTCTTCTATGGGAGAAAGTGGGAAAATGGCACTGCACTAGAGAGTATTATTATTCTGGTCGAAGTGAAATGAAGCAGAAGACAGATGCGGAATATGCTGACGATCTCGGAAAGTGGCTTGATGGAAAAGTGCCGGAGAGAATCATTGTTGACCCATCGGCAGCTTCATTTATCGCTGAGCTGAGGAAGAGGGGCTACAAGGTAAGGAAAGCGAAGAATTCCGTGTTGGATGGCATTCGCTTCGTGGCTTCTTTGCTTATGTCTGAGAGCTTCTATATTGCCCCAGAATGCGTCAATCTGGTCAAAGAGATGCAATCCTATGTATGGGATGATAAAGCGGCTGACAGGGGCGAAGATAAGCCTCTGAAGGTAAATGACCATGCTGTTGATGCTCTGAGATATTTCTGCTACACGCAGATGAGGATACAAAGAGAAAAGATTAGTGGTGGAATCTGATGGATGAATATAAGATTTTGAGAGTTCCGCAAGGAACGGAAATGACAGCTGATGTGCTGGAAGATTTGCTGACGAAGCACGCTTCTATGGTCTCGCTGAGATTCAAACCTTTGCAGGATGCTTACGAGAACAGATATCCTATCTATGGACTGCCGAAGAAAGACTACTGGAAACCCGATAATCGGGCGAGCGTGAACTTCGCTAAGTATATCGTTGATACCATGAATGGTTTCTTCATCGGCAATCCTATCAAGGTTACATGTACGAATGAGACCGTAACAAGATATCTGGATGATATGGATAAAAGGGCGGATATCGAAGGGCATAACATGGAGCTGTCTAAGATTCTGGACATCCACGGACGGGGCTATGAAATGTATTATGTCAACGAAGCGTCCGAGATCAATCTGGTTAATCTTTCCCCGATGGAATCTTTCATGGTCTATGATGATTCCATTCTCGAAAGACCTGTCTTCTTTGTTCGGTACTATCTGGACGCTAATAAGGTCATGCACGGCTCTTATTCTGATAATGCAATAGTAAGACATTTCGTCAAAGACCCTGTTGTTAAATTTGTAGATGAACCCATAAAGCATGGCTTTGATGGTGTTCCCGCTACTGAGTATATCGAAAACAAGGAAAGACAGGGCCTGTTTGAATCACAGCTTGCTATGATTAACATGTATAACAAGGCTCTGTGCGAAAAGGCGAATGATGTTGATTACTTCGCTGACGCTTATCTGAAGGTCTTGGGTGCTCAGGTCAATCAAGATGATTTACACTTCATAAGGGATAACAGAATCGTGAATTTCCCCGATGAGATAGGGGAACACGGTATAGAGGTCGATTTTATGGGCCGACCGAATGCGGATGATGAGACAGAACACCTTCTGGACCGTCTTGAAAAACTTATCTTCATGACTTCGATGGTTGCGAATATCTCTGATGAAAACTTCGGCTCGGCATCTGGAATCTCGCTTCGGTATAAGCTCAAGGCCATGGCTGATTTGGCTAAGGTGAAGCAGAATAAATTTATCTCTGGAATGAATCGGAGATATAGAATCATCTTTTCCAATCCGCTTGCGAGAATCCAGGGAGTAAAGCCGGATGACTGGTACGACCTTGAATATCATTTCTCTCTGAATTTCCCTACTAACGTAGCGGATGAAGCAGAGACAGCTACAAAGCTGGATGGCGTTGTAAG
>Ga0326511_10004307_pt1 | contig 11375 bp, 7 predicted proteins | sample 0_2496_0518_D_FD_203701 | JGI IMG/M metagenome (GOLD analysis project Ga0326511, IMG submission 203701) | Bovine rumen microbial communities from UC Davis, California, United States - 0_2496_0518 | ecosystem: Host-associated > Mammals > Digestive system > Stomach > Rumen | place: USA: California...
AACTCAGCGGTTCAGGTGATGTCGTTATCAACAAAGACTATGCCAGCGGACTTGCCCTGACACTGAACTGGACTGACAACAGCCGCCTTACAACTAATGACGAACGTGTACAGACTCCTATCGGAACGACAGTCAACACGCTCCAATTCGCTAATACGAACTCGTTCGATGCTCCTATTGAGATTCTGACCGAGGCAGGCACGACCTCTATGCAGTTCACTGCCGAGAGTCTGAACTCACTCGTAGGACGTGTAGGTCTGGAGAGTGACATTGTTTCCACCTTATATATACGTATGCGTTCTATACTGGCAAACAATGTTGAGCCTCAGTACAGTAATGTCTATCAGATTCAGGTAACACCGTACAGCATTGATATGACTCTTGGCTTTGTGCTGGATGCAGGTCGCAATGATACGGGTAATACACTGGCATCTCCTAATTCCGACGGTATCTACAGTGGATTCCTTGGTGTAGGCGGCTGGTATAACTGGTGGCTGCAGGAAGGCAACGGTGTCCTGTGGGGCAATATCGGTGATGATGGCGGCGGTAAGCCTTTCGTTATCAGCAGCAATGACCAGCACTGGAATTTCTGGTACCCAGGACAGTCTGGCTGTTACTATACCGTTGTCAACACGGTGCGTCAAGAATGGTCGGCTCTCTATATTCCATCGCTGGTAGTAAGCGGTGACATAACTGGCGAGATGACCTACGACCGCAAGGCCAACAAGTGGACGCTTGCATACCAAGCCTCTCAGGCCGGTTCTGCCAATATCCAGATAACAGGCACAGGTAAGCAATACAACTCCAGCACTAGTACGGATGATGCTGCTGCCATTGATACGCCGGTTGCATTCGGCGTGGAGAATGGTACACTGACATTCGGACAGACGCCTTCGAACATCACCGTCAATGTACCTTCCGCAGGCGAAATAACCTTGTCAATCGACCTCTCTAACCCGAAGGAATGGAAGTGTGAGGTAACAGAAGGTAGCGATACTCCAACTGAGATTCCGCAGATTCTCTATATCCTTGGCAACGATGACACGTGGAACTTCGACCAGTATCTGACCCTTTACGATGAGGATAACCTCTGCTATGCAGCTGCCGTTAACTTCAACTGCTCTTGGGGTTACTACTTCTCACAGGCAAAGGATGACTGGACCCACGTCAACCAGGATCCGAGTACTTCGGAGTGGAAACTGATTATCGGCGGCACTGACGACAACAACATTCAGGCACCTGGCAAAGGCTTGTATGTCACGATAGCCTCTCTGGGCTGGATGTCCTATTGGTACGGCATGGCCGATCCTATCACACAGGTATCCTATACAGGCTTCAATGATGACTGGAGTCTCACCGACATGACAGCTGTAGAAGGTCAGTCCGGTGTATATACCGCTCAGGTAACTGCTACGGGTGATACGCCATGGGGTGTACAGATCCTGCTTAACGGCTCTTGGGACTACTGGTTTGGCACCTGTAGTGATGGTTCTCTGCGTTGGACTAAGAAGAACGACGGCAATCCTGTAGGCTGGGAGGCAGGCAAGACCTACACCCTCACTGTTGACTTGTGTAAGTGTACCTATTCATTAACGGAATAAAACTATAGAAGATTATGATTCGAAAATATTTTGGGATAATAGTATCTTGGGTGACTCTCTCTTGTGTGCAGGCTTCCTGCACACAGGAAAGTCCCATCACCAATCCACGTCAGGCAGATAACACGGTGGAGATTGAGCGTGGAACGTTTGCCAAGGGTGCAGATGTCAGCTGGCTCACGCAGATGGAGAGCGAAGGTCTGACTTTCACCAACAACAAAGGTGTGGCCACTGAGTGTATGAAACTCCTGAAGGAAGACTGTGGCGTCAACTCCATCCGTCTGCGTGTCTGGGTGAATCCTGCCGAGGGATGGAACAACATCAGTGACGTGCTGGTAAAGGCTCGTCGTGCCAATGCACTTGGGCTGAGACTGATGATAGATTTCCATTTCAGCGACACCTGGGCAGATCCTGGGCATCAGGATATTCCTGCCGCTTGGGCCGGCTATTCACTCAGCGAAGCCAAAACTGCTGTTGCAGCCCATGTCACAGAGATGCTGTCGCTGCTGAAACAGTATAGCATCGAACCTGAGTGGGTGCAGATTGGTAACGAGACCCGCTGGGGTATGATGTGGCCGTTAGGCAGTCTTGACAATGGAAGCAATTTTGCAGAGCTGGTGACTGCCGGATATGATGCCGTGAAGACCGTTTTTTCTGATGCCAAGGTTATCGTGCATTTGGACAGCGGAGACAACCTCTGGTATTACAACAACATCTTTGACAACCTGAAGGCCAATGGCGGCAAGTTTGACATGATAGGCATGTCGCTCTATCCTGGCGAAGATTCCTGGGTCTCAATGGTGGATGCCTGTATAAGCAACATCAACTCACTTTATCAGAAGTATAACGTTCCTGTGATGGTTTGCGAGATAGGTATGGACTACAATCTGGCCGAGACCTGCAAGCAGTGCATCTCGACACTGATGAGCAAGGGCAAGGCTACTGACCATCTTGCAGGCATCTTCTACTGGGAGCCACAGGCACCCGCAGGATACAACGAAGGTTACAATAAGGGTTGCTTTGAAAACGGTACGCCTACAGTAGCCTTGGATGCATTCACAGAGTAAGCTTACCTGCTTCATCATTACAATGGTTGCTTATTCCGAGGGGAGGCCACAGAAACCTCCCCTCCTTAAAAACTATACGCTTATGAAAATGAGAACAATCATCATAGTTCTGCTAACTGCAATCTCTATAACATGCAATGCACAAGGCAACAGTATGTTTCGCCCAGGCGAAGTATGGCTGGATGACAAAGGGAACGTTATCAATGCTCATGGCGGTGGGCTACTTTACCACAATGGCACCTATTATTGGTATGGCGAATACAAGCAGGGTGAGACCGTCTTGCCCGGGTGGGCTACGTGGGAGTGCTACCGTACGGATGTTACAGGTGTCAGCTGCTATTCCTCCCAAGACCTGCTGAACTGGCACTTCGAGGGGCTTGCACTGAATGCCGAGAAGACCGATTCCCTCCATGACCTCCATACCTCGAAAGTCGTTGAGCGTCCAAAGGTCATCTATAATGCCAAGACCAGGAAATTTGTCATGTGGATGCACATTGACAGTGCAGACTATTCAAAGGCCTGTGCTGGAGTAGCTGTTTCAGACTCCCCCGTTGGCCCATTTACCTATCTGGGCAGTTTCAGACCCAACGGAGAAATGAGCCGCGATCAGACACTGTTTGTCGATGATGACGGAAAAGCTTATCAGATTTGCTCGGCAGAGGATAACGCCACCATGCATGTCCATCTGCTGTCAGACGACTATTTGAATCCTACCAAAACATTTACCAGGAATTTTGTTAAGAAATACCGTGAGGCTCCTGCGGTGTTCAAGCATCAGGGGAAGTACTACCTGCTTACCTCCGGCTGCTCTGGATGGGATCCGAATGTGGCTGATGTTGCTGTAGCAGATTCCATGCTTGGAGAATGGAAACCACTGGGTAATCCCTGTGTTGGTGAGGATGCTGATAAGACTTTCTACGGGCAGAGTACCTATGTGCAGCCTGTCATCGGGCAGCAAGATTTATACATGGCACTCTTCGACCGCTGGAGGAAAACTGACCTTCCAGACTCGCGCTATATATGGCTGCCACTGCGTTTTGAGGGTGAAAAACCCAAAATCGTCTGGCAGAAAGCATGGACTTTCTGATATTTTTCGTATTTTTGCAGCATGATTGGTGTCCGGCATAGTATTGGGAGATTGTTAGTAGCAGCGGTACTCATCCTGGTGCCGCTTGCCTCACATGCCACTGAGGTCAGACAAAGGCCACGGGTAGGCGCGCCAGCGGGAATGATGCAGTTTGACAAGATCAGTCTTCCCTACGAGGCCAACGTCGTGGAGCGTATCTACAAAGACAGCCAAGGTATGATATGGTTTGCAACCAGACGCGGTCTGTTTGCATACGACGGATACAATATCCGACGGCTCTATGAGGGTAATTATCATGCCATGGTAGCTGTAGATGACGATATGCTTTGCTTAGGCGGTGACAGTGGCCTCAAATGGCTTAGCCTTAGGACGGAGCAGTTTGTCTCGCCACTTAATGATGTTCCTGCTACAGGCGAAGTACGCTCATTGGCCTGCCAAAATGGAACATTGTTTGTCGGAACTAAGTCTGAGGGATTGTTCTGCCTTGACATGGAAAAGCATGCTTGGCAGCATTATGACCTGCCTGGCGGCAAGAACGATATTATCTTCTCGTTTGAGCCTGTAGATGATTGTATGTATATGGCTCATTACAATGGGCTTGCCTATTTGGATTCTCTTAATCGGATTCAGGATGCAGGGATTAACGACAATGTCTATGCTGTATGGTATGACAAGCCCTCAGACAATCTTTGGATAGGAACGGAACATCATCTGCTTTGTCGGAATAAGGCAACTGGGGAGACCCAAACCGTCACTTCTGGCAGTACCTTCAATCAGATTGTCCCTTCTCCTTCTGGCGAGATTCTCCTGGCTTCTGAATTTGGTTTGAAGATTCTCAATCCCAATTCGGGCAACGTCCAGACAATAGGACATGATGCTTCGTCGCCAAGAAACGGATTGCCCAGCAATACCATTCACCAGATATTCTGCGATGGTGGCATTATCTGGATAGCTACAGACAGAGGAGTAGCCATCACTCAGTCAGAAAACATTTTCGAAACCATATCCCTTCCTTCAATAAGCCATTCAAGCGACGGGAATGTCTTTAGCCGGATTCTTGTAGATTCTGGCGGAGGACGATGGATGGGTGGTGACAATGGCCTCCTGCACATTACGGATAATAGCACCAAGTGGTTCAAGGTCGGTAGTGGTCTGAAGAAAAGCATCATCAGGTGTATCTATGAGGATCGCGACAAAGACATCTGGATTGCGACGGATGCCAGTATCGCCAGATATGACTCGAAGCGGAAAGAGTTCGAATACTTTACGCTGACAGACCAGAAAGGGAGGAATGCCAACTGGGCATACGACATCTACGAGGATGTGGCCGGGCGGCTGTGGATAGCAACCTATATGGGTGGGCTTTATGTGGTTAACAAGAAAGCCCTGCTGTCATCTGGCGGCACATTTACGATGAAAGAAAGCCTGTTCGGTAGTCAGGACGATTTGGTAAGCACTATCTACAGGTTTATCCCTGATGAAAAAGGCATCCTATGGGCATATACCAGTAAGGGGCTGACATCCATCAACACAAATACGATGGAAGTCAAGCTGCGGCAGGAGATGTATATCGACAACATGGTGCTTGCCGATGGCATACTCTGGCTTGATGAGCAGGGGCATTTGTACAGGTACGACACGAAGAAAAACATCAAGGAAGAAACTGCGTTTTTTATCAAGGACGGTATGATACAGGCTTTCGTCTATGAGAAGGGGCGTCTGTGGATGGCTACTTCTGAAGGGCTGTTCTATATTAATACTGCGGACAAATCAATACACCCTTTCAGTAAGCCTGCCTATGACTTTTCAGCAGGTGTTTATGTACCAAGGGATGAAGTTATCCTGTGGGGCGGTGAAGACGTGATATGCAGACAAATCCTTAGAAATCAGCCAATGACTGCAGTCCCGTCAAAGGTGTTCCTTTCCACTGTGACGGTAGATGGCTCTGTTATTGTGAATTGTGTTCCCAGATTTGAAAGTATTATTGAACTGAGTGGCCGTGAGGACATCGTTCTTGATTTGGCGACGTTTGCATACAACCGTAAGAATGCCGAGGTCTTTTGGTACAAGATAGGCAGTAATGGTGAATGGCATTCGCTGCCAAACGGTTCGAACAGAATATTGCTGTCCCATCTTTCGGGAGGAGTATATCGTCTCTACCTGACAACAGATGCAGAACATGCCGATGAGTCAGTAACAGAATACATCCTGAAGGTTCCGTATCCTTGGTACTTCAGATGGTGGGCATGGGTGGTCTATCTGTTGACTGTTGCTGTAGTGATATGGCTTATCGTGAACCGCTATAAGCAACGCGAACAGTTACTTTTCGAACAGCGTGAACGTGAGCGCGTAATGTCTCTGACCCAACAGAAGATGGACTTCTTCGTTGACATGTCGCACGAGTTGAAAACACCACTGAGCCTGATTATCGCACCATTGGCCAAATTGCTCTCAGAGACTTCGAATGCCAAGCTCAGGGATAGTCTTAAATCCATACACGGCAATGCCATGCGCCTGAACGAACTGATACATCGAATACTTGACTTCAAGCAGTTGGAGGCAGAAGGCGAGAACCAGGTGCTTCCTTCGCATATAGACCTGTGCAGTCTCATTTCTAGTTGTATTGACGAGTTTGCAGCATCAGCCAAAGAACGTGGCATAAGCATCATCAGAGAGTTGCCTGCTGGTCACTTACTGATGGATATTGATGCGGTGAAGATAGAGATGGTAACCCGTAATATCCTGTCAAATGCATTGAAATATGTTGAGAATGGCAAAGGTAAAATCGTTGTCCATGTTGAGAATCAGAAATCAGAAGCCATCGTGTCAGTCAGTGACAATGGGCCTGGCGTACCCAATAATGATCTGCCAAAGCTCTTTAATCGATACTATATGGGGCAGAATGCCCATGAGGGTTCTGGCATAGGGTTGTCAGTTGTCAAGAAATATGTGGAACTGCATGGTGGCGAGGTAAAGGCAGAGAACAAAGATGGTTTGAAGGTTGCTTTCACACTGCCTCTTGGCTCTACTCCTACCGTCGTAGCGGAAGATGTATCTGATATTTCTGAGAAACCCGTCATCTTGATTGTTGATGACAACCGCGAAATACTTGATTTCCTAACAACCACATTGGAATCTTCCTATCAGTGTCTTACGGCACAGAGCGGGGAAGATGCCATGAAAACAATAGAAGCAAAAGTTCCTGACATTGTTATTACTGACCAGATGATGCCAGGTATTGACGGAACGGAACTATGCCATCGCATACGCCATAATCATTCAACGGAGTTGGTGCCCATCATCATGCTGACAGCAAAGGATGATACCAATACAGAATTGAAGAGCATTCGCAGTGGGGCCGATGTATTCATGCCTAAGCCTTTCGACCTTCGTAAACTACAGTTACACATCGTCCAACTACTAAACAAGCGCAAGGCTATAGAGCAGAACACGCGTATAGAAAGCATTACATCTGTACCAAATAAAGAGACTGCCTTGACAAACGATGAGGAACTCATGGAACGTGTGGTCAGCCTGATAAATTCCAATATGCAATCTGATGATTTTAATGTCACCAAACTCTGTGAATTGCTATGCATGGATCAGAAGCAACTCTATCGAAAATTGAAGCAGCTCACAGGTGAAACACCTGTAAGCTTCATCCGCAAACAGAGATTGAAAAGAGCCGCTGTACTATTGAAGCAAGACAGATTCACCGTTTCTGAAGTCATGTATCAGGTAGGCTTTAACAGTGCATCATACTTTACCAAGAGTTTCATCAAGGAATTCGGGGTTTTACCTAAGGAATACATTTGTGGACAGAACACAGAGACACATAAATTGCGTTAATCTTCTAAAATCGCTCGTTATTCTCAGCATTATTTCGTAACTTTGCACGCAAATTGTACAAAATCCCGCAAACTCATGAAAGAATTAGCACTCAAGTACGGATGCAATCCGAATCAGAAGCCCTCGCGCATCTTTATGTCCGAGGGTACGCTCGGCGAAGCGCCCAGCAAAGAATTGCCCATCGAAGTCATCAACGGCCGCCCAGGCTACATCAATTTCCTCGACGCCTTCAATGCCTGGCAGCTGGTCAGGGAGCTGAAGGCCGCTACGGGCCTGCCTGCCGCTGCCTCGTTCAAGCACGTCAGCCCGGCCGGTGCCGCCGTAGGACTGCCGCTCAGCGACACACTGAAGAAGATCTACTTTGTAGATGACGTGAAAGGCCTCGACGCCTCGCCCATAGCCTGCGCATACGCCCGTGCCCGTGGTGCCGACCGCATGTCGAGCTATGGCGACTTTGTGGCGCTCTCCGACTGCTGCGACGCCGTGACTGCCCGCCTGCTGAAGCGCGAAGTGAGCGACGGTGTGATAGCCCCCGACTATACGCCCGAGGCGATAGAAATCCTGAAGGACAAGCGCAAGGGCACCTACAACGTGATTAAGATAGACCCTGACTACCAGCCGGAGCCCATAGAGCGCAAACAGGTGTTTGGCATCACCTTCGAGCAGGGGCGCAATGAGATACGCCTCGACGATCCTGCCCTCTTTGAGAATATCCCCACGAAGAACAAAACCTTTACGCCTGAGGCCAAGCGCGACCTGATGATAGCGCTCATCACACTGAAGTACACCCAGTCGAACAGCGTCTGCTACGTGAAGGACGGCCAGGCCATCGGCATCGGCGCTGGCCAGCAGAGCCGCATCCACTGCACCCGCTTAGCCGGCAACAAGGCCGACATCTGGTGGCTCCGCCAGCACCCCAAGGTGATGGCTCTGCCCTTCATCGACGGGATCCGCCGTGCCGACCGCGACAACACCATCGACGTGTATATCTCTGAGGATTACGACGACGTGCTGCGCGAGGGCACCTGGCAGCAGTTCTTCAAGGAGAAGCCTGAGGTGCTGACGCGCGAGGAGAAGAAAGCCTGGATCGCCAAGAACACAAAGGTGGCCCTGGGCAGCGACGCCTTCTTCCCCTTTGGCGACAATATCGAGCGCGCCCATAAGAGCGGTGTGGAGTTCATCGCCCAGGCAGGCGGCTCCGTGCGCGATGACAACGTGATCGAGACGTGCGACAAGTACGGCATCACGATGGCCTTCACCGGCGTCCGTCTCTTCCATCATTAAATAAAGTGCGACGAGTCAATGGATGATTTTCAGCATATCTTAGAGAATGGCATCAACTTTGGGCGTGGCGGCGACAAGCCCAAGGCTGATGCCAAAGTAAAGACCAAGGCGCGCAAGAAGCAGTACATCACCGGCGCCCACGGCAGCGGCTCCGCCCGTCAGAAGGCGAAGTACAGGGAGCAGCGGGCCAACCGCCACAAGAAATAAAGCAAGGGGCTGAGGGGAGGAGGATACTAAATACTGTTGATATCCACGTAGCCGTGGGTAACGGCGTAGATGGTCAGGGCAGAGACGCTCTTCATACCCAGTTTGTCCATGATATTCTTTCTGTGGGTCACCACCGTAGAGAGGCCGATATTCAGTTTGTCGGCTATCTCTTTATTGATATAGCCCTGCACGATGAGGGCCATCACCTCTATCTCGCGGTCGGACAGGATTTTCTGCTCCAGTATTCTCGGCATGGGGGGCAGGTTCTTGCCGTGGCCATGCGCATGCTGCTCCAGGGCCAACAGCGCGCGCACCAACTGCCGCTCGGGTACATTGATGCAGAGGCTATGAAAGTCGCTCAGCTGCGCGGCCGTGTCGAGCGAAAGCGTGAGTACGATGGTCTTCCGACTGCGCTCGGAGAAGAACGCGCGGTTCTCCAGCACGATATTCATAGCCGCGAAATAGTGGAAATACCCATCAGGATTGTTGGCACTCAGTTCGGCAAACGAGCCGTAAGTATCGACAGTCATGATGGGTATTACCGTCTGCAGAATACCCTTCAACCCCAACGCCGAAAGGGTGTTGGGGTCGATGATAGCTATCTTCGGGCGTTCACTTTTCACTTTTCACCTTTCACTTTTCACTCCTACGACAGGAATCCCAACAGTGCGCCAGCTGCCACAGCCGAGCCGATGACACCAGCCACATTGGGACCCATAGCATGCATCAGCAGGAAGTTATGGCGGTCGTACTCCAGTCCGAGGTTGTTGCTGATGCGTGCGGCCATCGGCACGGCACTCACACCGGCATTGCCGATCAGCGGATTGAGCTTCTTGCCCTCAGGCAGGAAGAGATTCATCAGCTTGACGAAGCATACGCCCGACGCCGTAGCAATCATGAAGGCCATAGCACCGAGGGCGAAGATTTTTATCGTGTTGAAGGTGAGGAACTCCGAAGCCTGCGTAGAGCAGCCCACGGTGAGGCCCAGCAGCATCACGACGATGTCGTTGAGGGCAGCCCCTGCGGTCTTGGCCAGTCGGGTGGTCTTGCCGCTCTCCTTCAGCAGGTTGCCAAAGAAGAGCATACCCAGGAGGGGCAGGCCCGAAGGCACGATGAAGGTAGTGAGCAGGAGGCCGATGATGGGGAAGAGGATGCGCTCCGTCTGCGATACTGTGCGTCCAGGCTTCATCTTGATGACGCGCTCCTTCTCGGTGGTGAGCAGTCGCATGATGAACGGCTGAATCACAGGCACGAGTGCCATGTAGGAGTAGGCGCATACGGCGATGGCGCCCATCAGGTTGGGCGAGAGCTTAGAGCTGAGGAAGATGGCCGTAGGGCCGTCGGCGCCGCCGATGATGGCGATGCCTGCTGCCTGCGAGGGCTCGAAGCCCATAGCGAGCGCCACCATGTAGGCACCGAAGATGCCAAACTGCGCGGCTGCTCCGATAAGCATCAGCTTGGGATTGGCCAGCAGCGCGGTGAAGTCGGTCATCGCGCCGATGCCTAAGAAGATGAGCGGCGGATACCAGCCCTGGCGCACACCCTGATAGAAGATGTTCAGCACGGAGTTGTCCTCATAGAGGCCTATCTCCAGGCCTGCGTCGGCGCGGAAGGGGATATTGCCCAGGATAATGCCCAGTCCGATGGGGATGAGCAGCAGGGGCTCGAAGTCCTTCTTGATGGCGAGCCAGATGAAGAAGGCTCCCACAGCGATCATGATGAGATTGCCCACCGTGGCATTGGCGAATGCCGTATAGGTGAGAAACTCATGGAAGTTCTGTATGATAAATTGTCCCAGATCCATAGTTAATTCTCATTTTTGAATTCTCTGTATCCTGTTAACCGATGGTCATGAGCACAGCGCCCTCCATGACGGTCTCACCCTGCTTGACGGTGATGCCCGTCACGGTGCCGGTGTATTCCGACTCGATGTTGTTCTGCATCTTCATGGCCTCGAGCACGAGCACCACGTCGCCCTGCTTCACGCTGTCGCCAACGTTGACCTTCAGCTCAGTGATGGTGCCTGGCAGGGGTGCCTTGACGGCATTGCCCGCAGCAGGAGCGGCGGCAGGCTGGGGAGCAGCGGCAGGAGCAGTGGCTACAGCCGGACGGGCCACAGGCTTGGGTGCCTCTACATGCACCTTCTTCAGGGTGCTTGTCGGATTGATGGGCTGCTTCAGCTCCACGTCGAAACGGATGCCGTTGACGTTCACCTTGGCCACGTTGCCTTCTACTTCTTCTATCTCTACGTCGTAATCGACGCCTTGTACTTTATATTGATAT
>Ga0326511_10004309_pt1 | contig 11366 bp, 10 predicted proteins | sample 0_2496_0518_D_FD_203701 | JGI IMG/M metagenome (GOLD analysis project Ga0326511, IMG submission 203701) | Bovine rumen microbial communities from UC Davis, California, United States - 0_2496_0518 | ecosystem: Host-associated > Mammals > Digestive system > Stomach > Rumen | place: USA...
CGGCTTAAAGGATAACACATCGGAGCGACTGGCGGTCATGCGTCAACTCTCCCAGACTGACGTTCACGATATGGTTGTCGAGAGCTGGATCAGCCTCCCGAGGCGACAGCTCCACACGAATATAGTTACGGGTGAAACCATGCATGGCCCGTCCCTTCGAAGCTTTCTCAAACAATACTTCCGCCTGCTGTCCGATGTGCCGCCGATAGAAGGCTTCAGTCTTCTGGTCAGACAACTCCAGGAGCCGCTTGGAACGGAGCTTCTTGTCCTTGTCATCCACCACGTAGGGAATGCTCAGGGCCGATGTACCGGGACGCTCCGAATAAGGGAATACATGGAGCTGGGTCACATCAAGCCGGTTCAGGAAGTCGTAGGTCTGCTCAAAGCATTCCGGAGTCTCCCCACGGCATCCGACCATCACGTCGACACCGATAAACGCATCAGGCATCACCGACTTCACCTTATATATCTTGTCAGCAAACAGCTGGGCGTCATAGTGACGGTGCATCAGCTTCAGCACGGCATCGCTCCCACTCTGCAGTGGAATATGGAAATGGGGCATGAAGGCACGGCTCCGGGCACAGTAGTCTATCAGTTCGTCGGTAAGCAAATCAGGCTCCAGACTGCTGATACGGTAGCGGCTGATACCTTCTACCGCATCGAGTGCCTTCACTAGGTCAATGAAACGCTCACCCGTTGTCTTGCCGAAATCACCTATATTCACTCCCGTGAGCACAATCTCCTTGCCGCCTTCTGCCGCAGCTTCTTCAGCTTGAGCAACCAGAGAGGCTATCGTAGGATTGCGAGAGAAGCCACGGGCGTATGGGATAGTGCAGTAGGTACAGAAATAATCGCACCCATCCTGCACCTTCAGGAAGTAGCGCGTCCGGTTGCCACGCGAACAAGAAGGTGCAAAGCTACGGATATCCTTCGTCTTCTGCCTGAAAGTCATAGCGGGATTCCCTGACTCGCCTTGCACTGAAGCAGCCTCAGGGCATTTCCCCCCAGCCCAGGCATCAGAGAGGAACTGTATCAGATGAGCCTTCTCGTCCGAACCCAGCACCAAGTCTACACCCTCTATCTTTGCGACTGTCTCAGCTTCAAGCTGGGCATAGCAGCCAGTCACCACAACGAATGCATTGGGATGCTCCCTCACCAATCGGTGAATGGCCTGCCGGCACTTATGATTGGCAACCTCCGTCACAGAACATGTGTTGATCAGGCAGAGGTCTGCCTGTTCTCCCTTCTGCACTGTCCTCACCCCCATCTCCTGAAGCAGCTTGCCAAAAGTAGATGTCTCGGAGAAGTTCAACTTGCATCCCAGAGTGAAAAAGGCAGCCGTCTTGCCTTGAAAAGCCGATGTATCTATCATATCCTATCTGCGCTATTATGTTTGCGAGCACAAAGGTACTGCTTTTTTTCTAAATTTGGCCAATTTTTAGCCTTTTTTCGTTAGAAGCAGATTTAGAATGATTTTTTAACATTTCGTAATCGACTGAATAGCAAACACTTGCAAAAAAGTTACAAAAACCAGCAAAAAAAAAACAAAAAAAAAGATACAACCTATTAAAAAAATGTCTACCTTTGCATCGTTTTAATAAACAAATGATTGTTTTACAGATTTAAAAGCATTAAAGAAATGAAGAAATTAGTATTTATGTTCGTAGCTGTTGCAGCTATCTCTTTCGCATCTTGTGGCAACCAGGCTCAGCAGGCTCCTGCTCAGGACACCGACTCTATCGAGGAGGTTGTTGACACCAACGCTGTTGACACTAACGCTGTTGACACCGCTGCTACTGCTGCTGCTGATTCTACAGCTGCTTAATTAGTTGCATTTACGAACTAATTCAGAGAAAGAGAGACCGTGGGACGAGAGTCCAGCGGTCTTTTTTGTGTGCCCATACGAACTGCGCCCCATAGTTGGTAACAATGAAGATGCTGCCCTGACAACAAAAATCCCGGCAGTCGCAAGACCACCGGGACACTGTGTTATAATAAATAATGATGCCTTACAGCGTGATTAATTATTAATTGTTACGATTTAAATACCTTTTGATTAGCCGATTAAGCCTCTGCGGGAGCCTCCTCCTCAGCGACCTCTGCTGCTGCCTCGGAAGCCTCAACGGCCTCTTCCTCAGCAGGAGCCTCTACAGCCTTTGCCTCCTCGGCAGCAGCCTTCAGTTCCTCGGCATTCTCAGCCACCACCTTCACGGGAATCTCAACAGTGACCTCCTTGTGGAAATGCACCAGAGCCACATAGTCGCCCACCTTCTTGGCATCCTTCATGGTAATGATCTTGCGATCCACCTCCTTGCCAAGCTTTGCCAACTCAGCAGCCACAGCGGCAGCACCCACAGAACCATAGAGCTGACCAGTAGCACTGACCTTGGCAGGAATAGTAAGGACTACACCTTCCAAAACGGCAGCCTTCTCCTCGGCAGCAGCCTTCTGGGCAGCCAGCTTGTGAGCCTGCTGTTTCAGATTCTCAGCGAGGATCTTCTTTGCAGATGGGGAAGCAATAACACCCTTGCCCTGAGGAATCAGGTAGTTACGGCCATAGCCCGACTTAACATTCACGATATCGTTCTTGAAACCCAGACCGATAATATCTTCTTTCAGAATAATTTCCATACTTCAAGTCCTCCCTATTTTACTTCATCAGATCGGTTACGTAAGGCAGCAGAGCAATCTGGCGGGCACGCTTCACGGCCTGAGCCACACGGCGCTGGTACTTGAGACTGGTTCCCGTAATACGGCGGGGAAGAATCTTGCCCTGCTCGTTGAGGAACTTCTTGAGGAATTCGGGATCCTTGTAGTCGATATACTTAATGCCACTCTTCTTGAAACGGCAGTACTTCTTCTTCTTTGTGTCAATAGAAGGAGCTGTCAAATAACGGATTTCTGTTTCCTGTGCCATGATTTAAGCCTCCTCTGTTTTAGCGCCAAGCTTGTTGCGACGCTTCTCAGCGTACTCCACAGCATACTTGTCAAGTTTAACTGTCTGGAAACGAATTACCTTCTCGTCACGACGATAGGCGGTCTCCAATGTCTTAATCACTTCTGGCTCAGCCTTGAACTCTATCAGGCAGTAGAAACCTGTAGACTTCTTCTGAATAGCATAAGCCATCTTCTTCAGTCCCCAGGCCTCTTCATTGACGATCTCTGCACCCTTGTCGGTGAGGACCTTCTTGAACTTTGCGGCCGTTTCCTTCATCTGTTCATCAGACAAAACGGGAGTCAAAATGAAAACGGTTTCGTATTGATTCATACCGAATTTAAATGTTTATAAATGTTATTTTGCAAAATGCGGGTGCAAAGGTACTAATTTTAAACGAGAAACGAGAAGCGAGCAAAGAGAAATGGGTTCTCAGTTAACAGAATTTAATACTTTTCACCTGTTTTAGCCAGCCTTACGTGCAAAATGATGCCTAAGATGATGGTTATCAGTCCTGTGAGGAGCACCAGATTGCTCGATGTCCAGCCTGCCCAGAAGGCAATAATCAGCAAGAGGGCGCCAGCCATGACCAGCGCCACTCCCGTGAGTTGCCTCAGACGGTTAGTCATTTGAGTCGGGGGTTATGAGCTTATAGCCCTTGCCGTGAATGTTGATGATTTCTATCTGAGGATCGTCTTTCAGATGCTTGCGCAGCTTGGTGATATACACGTCCATGGAGCGGGCATTGAAGTAGTTGTCATCTATCCAGATGGTCTTCAGGGCGAAATCGCGCTGCAGAATCTCGTTGGCATGCGAGCAGAGCAAGGCAAGCAGCTCGTTCTCCTTCGTCGTCAGCTTGCGCTGTTCTTCGCCGATGCAGAGCAGCTGTTTCTGGGTGTCGAAGGTGAAGTTGCCGATGTGGTAGACGGTCGACTCCTTATTCTTCTTACCCTTCGTACGACGCATGATGGCCTCAATACGGAAGACGAGTTCCTCCATTGAGAAGGGTTTGGTGATATAGTCGTCGGCACCAATCTTGAAACCCTCCAGGATATCCTCCTTCAGCGTCTTGGCGGTCAGGAAGATAATGGGCACATCGGCATTCGATGTGCGGATTTCCTGAGCCAGAGTGAACCCGTCCTTCTTGGGCATCATCACATCGAGCACACAGATGTCGAACTTAGTCTTCATGAAAGACTTGTAGCCAGCCTCACCGTCAGCACAAAGCTCTGTGGAATAGCCCTTGGCCTGCAGATACTCACGAAGCAGCATTCCGAGGTTCTCATCGTCCTCACAAAGCAGAATTTTAAGTTTGTCGTCCATAATTGTTTTTGTTTTTTAGAGGTGAGAGGTAAGAGGTAAGAGGTGAGAGAATACTCTGCTGCACCTTCCGGCCTTCTGCCAGCACACCCAGTTAATACTATATATTATCTAATTCTTCAATCCAACATTATCTCCAGTCATTTCTCTCACCTCTTACCACTCACCACTTTCCTCTTACCTCTCACCACTCACCCCTTACCTCTCAACTCTTACTTCTCACCACTCACCTCCAGCACAGGCAGTGAGACGGTAAACATGGTTCCCTTGCCCAGCTCGCTCTCGCACTTGATTTCACCTTCGTGCAGATTGATGATTTTCTTCACGTAAGCCAAGCCAAGTCCGAAGCCCTTTACATCGTGTACGTTGCCGGTATGGACGCGATAGAACTTGTCGAAAATCTTCTTCACATTCTCCTTCTTGATGCCAAGCCCGGTGTCGCGTATGCTGAAACAGAGGCGATCTTTTTCATTCCAGGTACGGATGTAGAGGTCGAGCGGCTGGTCGGGCTTGCGATACTTCACGGCATTATCCATCAGATTGGTGATGGCGTTCTGGAAATGCACCTCATCCACGTAGATGGCAGAGTCCACTGCTTCTATCTCCAGATAGATCTTGCCGCCGGTATGCTCCACGCGCAGTGAGAAGGAGGAGGCCGTATTCTCCAACAGTTCGTTCAGGTCGAGTTCCTTCTTTTTGAAAGAGGCTGTCTTACGGTCGAACATCGACATCTGCAGCACTTTCTCCACCAGGAAGCGCAGGCGTTTCGACTCATCATTGATCACTCCGCCAAGATGCTTCATCATCTGCGGACTCTTGTTCACCGAGTCGTCGTTGAGCATCTGTGCTGCCAGGGATATGCTCGATATCGGTGTCTTCAGCTCGTGCGTCATGTTGTTGATGAAGTCGTTCTTTATCTCCGAATAGCGCTTCTGCCGGAAGATGACCACTATCGTGAAGACAAACGTGATGAGCAACACGATGGTGAAGATAACCGACGGGATCATGAAGCGCACACTTGAGAAGATGTAGGAGTTCATATCTGGGAAATGGATCTTCACCACTCCCATCTTCGGCGACGGGTCGTTGCGGAACAACGTCTGCTGATAGGTAAACTCCCTCCCCTCGTCAGTATATTCTGGACAGCGGTAGACCTCACGCCCGTCGCTGGTCTCAACTGTAAAGTGATAGGGAATATTGATGCCGTTGTTGAGGAGTTCCTCACGTATATCTCTGTCGAGAAGGCGGAAGTTGACGCGTTCCTTCAGCGGCTTGTCCGATGCGGTATAGAGTATGTTGTATACCACCTCGTCGAGAAGTGCCTTTTGGTAGACATATCTGTTGCGCACGATTTCCTGCAGCGACTTCGATGCTTCCGAGATACTGCTCTTGTCCGTCCTGAGTATCATGGCCTTTGGCACTGTGGCAGGCTTGATGGCAAAGGTCTTCAGCTCGAAGCTGGAATACACCGTCCCGTCATCGGCTGCAACTGAAAACTGGTGGGAGTGCTTGACCGTGCCGTCAAGCCCGTCGACCATGACCGAGTCACGCTTGTAGGCACGGCGTTCCGTCTGCTTCACGTCCTTCTCAAGATATCTGAGTGTCTCGTTCATTTCCAGATTACGCGAGGCCTGATACAGGCTGCGGTTAACCGACTCGTCAAACTGTTCCTTCTTCATCTTCGCCATCTGCTCGATGTAGGAGATCTGAAGGAGCAGCAGACCGGTGAAGGCCAGCCCCATGATGGTCGCTATAATCCAAATTGTACTTTTCTTCATACTCTCATTTGATAACTCGCTGCAAAGATAGGCAAATTATCAAAGAGAAGGCTCAGTTCTGTTAATTATTTCTGTTAATTTTAACGTTATTAACAGGATTTCTTCTTTTTGATTGCAAATCCACAACTAACAAAACAAAAGAGTCCTGCACCATTGGCAGAACTCTTCCGTTTATCCATGTCATAGCCAAGAGAGCTATTCGGTAATGACAGAGAAAGTCAGCTTCTCATAGCCTTCAAAGTCATCAAACTGCACCTGAAAAGTGGAATACAGATAGTAGTTGCCTCCTGTATTATGGGTATCCTTGACGGAATTACTCTTGGCAAGGGCGTTCAATATCTGATGATAGATGGCCTTGTCATTATTTTCATCAGGAATCTGGATGGCCATCGAAGTCACTATCCCACCCTCAACCTTGTAGGTATATTCGCCTGAAGCATAGAGTTGGAAGGCATCCGTTTCCAGGATGGTATCCAATTCACCCACTTTCGCCACCAGTTCATCGTATGTCAGATTGACGTGGTTGATGGGTTCACGATTCTCGTCCAACTTGATATAAATAGTGTCGACATCCTCTGTACTGCCAATGGCTTCTGTTGCATTCAGCGTCATTGTACCGCAGAACAACATCACACCTGCCAATATCATCTTCTCTAAGTTTTTCATCTCTCTCTTCATTTATAAATTTATTACGACTGCAAAGGTACGCATTTATACGATATATTCCAACACTTTGTAGCTTAAAATTTATGAAAAAGGCGAATTTCCTACTCTTTTTGACAAAAATCAACCACTTTGCGGTGTCATTTTGCCACAAAGTGGTTGATTTGTCCTTTCAGTTTATCATTTCAAGGGCTTGATGACAAATGTGAAATCGTAGTCCTGATACGGCAGGAGATAGTCCTCCAGAGGCCATGCTCCCCAGGAGTTCACACAGCCGAGTCCCATCTGCCGCTGCTGGATGTGAACCTGTGTCAGCCGCCTTGCCACGAGGTCGCCTGAGTGACGGCCTTTCTTCTTCTCCTTCACCATGCCGTCGTCGAGGTCGCCCGTGAGATAGTTCAGCGCACTGGTCTCCATCGGGCTGTTGCTATAGAACTCCAGCCCTTTGCCGCTGGCATTCTTCACGCGGAACCAACGCACATCGGTATGGTTGCCCGACTCCTGTGGACGCACGTATGGGAAGTATTCATCTGCCACCTTATTATTATATAGGCCGATAAACTCACTCGAGTTTCTGTCTATATAGTTCTCTGCCGGTCCGCGGCCATAGTATTCAATGGCATCATATTGCTCAGGCATCTGGAGTTCCATCCCGTAGCGGAACATATCGCTGACCTTGGCCTCCTTGTCGGCCTTCAGCTGCTGGCGCACCACCACCTGACCATCGGCCAGGAGTGTGTAAGTCAACTTCAGCTCGGCCTTCACGCCGGGCATCTCGAAGGTGGCTTCTACACCGTTGTCTTCCACATCCACTTCCTTCAGTTTCATCTCCGGCTGCTTCCACACCGCAAACTTGCGCTGCAGCTGAGCACCAAAGTCATTGTCTGTTGGGGCACGCCAGAACTCAGGCATCAACGACTCGCGGTCGACAAGCATTGGCTCACCGTCTACATCGAGATAGTCTATCAGTCCACTCCACTTGCCGATGGTCAACGTGGTGCCTGCGGCCTCCAGCTTGACGTAGCTCTCAGTCTCTTCCTTCTGTACTGCAACTTCCTCTGCCTTGATTTCCGGGAACTGATAGCTGCTGAGGGCAAACTGCTGGCGGGCCATCACCTGGCCCTTCTCCACGAGCGGTTGTGCCTCCCTGGCCTTGAACTGGAAGATGACAAACACTTCCTGGTCGCCATGATGGCCCAGCACCCGCTCTATGGTCTGTTTCAGCTGCTCGTCGGCGATGACCTTACGCTGCTGGGGAGCAATACCGCTGATATTGATGGTGCCGCCGTGACCGAAGGTCATGCCTTTCGGGAGATTGCCATTCTTGCTGTGGTGCCCGCCGACCCCGCCTACAAACCATTCCAATTCCAAATCATCGAGCGTCTTGAAGAAGTTCTCATTATAGATTTCAAACTTGCCCTCCTTCAGGCCCTTGTCTGTCACCCACACATTCTGATAATAGTACTGCACCTCGTAGGCATGAGGATTCAGCCTGCGGTCGGGGGCAATGATACCATTGCAATTGAAGTTGTAGTCTGATGCCGGATAGCGTCCGTAGTCGCCTCCGTAGGTGAAGATCTCCCTGCCTGTGGTCTCGCTCTTGTCGCGCATGCCCTGGTCAACGAAGTCCCAGATATAGCCGCCCTGATACTTAGGATACTTGCGTATGAGGTCCCAGTACTCCTTGAAACCACCCATCGAGTTGCCCATGGCATGGGCATACTCACACTGTATCAGCGGACGCGGGTTGCTGCCCTTCGAGTAGGTTTCGGAGTTCTTATAGTCATAGTACATCGGACAGAAGATGTCGGTCTTGCCATCCTGCCTGGCCTGCTCATACTGCACGGGGCGCGTCTTGTCGCAGGCCTTCACCCAGTCGTAGGCCTTCTCAAAATTAGGGCCGTAGCCGGCTTCATTGCCCAAACTCCACACGATGATGCTCGGATGGTTCTTGTAGGTAGCCACATTGCCCTCGTTGCGCTCGATGTGCATTTTCTCGAAAGCAGCGTTCTTGGCCAGCGTCTTCTCCTTGTAGCCCATGCCGTGGCTTTCGAGGTTGGCCTCTGCCGTGAGATAGATGCCATACTGGTCGCAGAGGTCATACCAGCGGGGATCGTCGGGATAGTGACAGGTACGGACGGCGTTGATGTTCAGCTGCTTCATAATCCTGATGTCCTGAATCATGCGCTCCACCGGGACGATGTATCCACCGTCGGGGTCCAGCTCATGACGGTCTGCACCCTTGATGAGGATGGGCTGTCCGTTGACGAGCAGCTGCCCACCCTTTATCTCGATATGGCGGAACCCCACCCTCAGGGGCACCACCTGCAGCACCTTGTCGCCTTGCCTGAGCGTCACATAGAGACTATATAAATAAGGTGTCTCTGCCGTCCAAGGATTCACGCCGGCGACCTCCGTCTGAAGACCTTCGGCCACCTTGTTGCCTTTGGCATCCAGGAGCTGTGCCTCAACAGTAGCCTTGCCAGCCACTTTCACATCTACAGCCAGCAGTCCCTTGCCGTCATGGTAGTCCTGCGTGATGGAGATGTCCTGGATATGGGCCTTCGGCGTGGCATAGAGATACACCTCGCGTGCGATGCCCGTGAAGCGCCAGAAGTCCTGATCCTCCAGATAGGAACCGTCGCACCAGCGCATCACCTGCATGGCTATGAGGTTCTTGCCTAGTTTCAGATACTTCGTGATGTTGAATTCGGCTGCCACCTTGGAGTCTTCCGAATAGCCCACGTACTTGCCGTTGACCCAGACGCTCAGGTTGCTCGTGGCCGAACCCACATGGAAGTAGACCTCCTGGCCCTTCCAGTCCTGCGGCAGGTCGAACGTGCGACGGTAAGAACCCGTATAGTTGTTGGTCTCGCCGATGTAGGGCGGGTCGTTCTTGAACGTTGTACACCAGGCGTAGCCCATGTTCTTATAGGTCTTGTCGCCATAGCCGTTCAGTTCAAACAAGCCCGGCACGGGGAAGTCCACCCACTTCGAGTCGTCATACTTCAGCGTGAAGAAGTCCTTCGGCGCATCCTGATGGTTCTTCACGAAACAGAATTTCCACACGCCCTCCATCGAGAGATAACGAGCCGACTTCGCCTTGTCGCCCTGCCGGGCTATACTTTCGCTTTCGTAGGCAAAGAAATGGGCGCGACGCGCCTCACGGTTCTGCTGGTTCACTCCAGGGTCCTTCCACACCGGTGTCCTGTCGGCGGCAAAGGCAGGGAACGACAGGGCACACGCAATCGTCAGCAATAGTTTTTTCATTCTTTTCTTAAGTTATTAGTTGTTATCTTATTCATAGTCGTCTATCACACTGTTCATGAAGTCCATCATCGGCTTGGCCGCCCTGAACATCCGCTCCATCTCGTCGAGCCACTTGTCGCCCAAGAAGAAGCTGTCGCCCACGTGGTGCCACGCACAGTAGTCTTTCATCCGCAGATATTTCAGATGCTCCCAGTCGCGCGGGAAACCTGCCGGACAGGTTTTCAGCCTCTCCAGGCCGAAGCCTTGCGGACTCTCCCAGTTGGCTCCTTCCTCGGCACCGAAGTATTTCAGGAAGTCCTCGCTCTCCACACACTTCAACCACTCTGCCGTGTTGCCCATGATCTCGTTGCGGCACGAGGTCAGGATGTTTGTAGGCAGCCAGTAGTTACCCACCGCCAACAGACAGTGGCCAGGTTCCAAGTGGATATAGTAGCCACCCCTGAGTGCCTTCTTGCCCTTGGCATCAATATAGGCCCCGAAGTGATTCTTGTAGGGCGACTTGTCTGCGGAAAAGCGCGTGTCGCGATAGAATCGGTATGTGCAGTCCTTCACATTCAGATGGGCTATCTCAGGGTCGAACGTCACAATGCGCTCAAGTGCCTGAGCCACACCGCGTTCAAACTCTGTCCTCACAGCCTCATACTCTGCCTTATGTTCCTGAAACCAGGGACGGTTGTTGTTGGCCATCACCTGTCTCAGGAATGTCAGTATTCTCTTTGCGTCCATACATGTAGTCTTAAGTTTGGCGCAAAATTACAAAGAATCGGCGAAATATCAAAATGATTTCAGAAGTTTTACACAATTTGATAAATAGTGTAGGAGGTACTCCATCTGCAAAATGTCAAACTCTTTGTGAGGTTGCGACAACCCACTCCTGCGGCACGCGCGTCTCAGCATCAAACCTTACACCGACCTTCACCACTGGCTTGTCGCTCGCGGCGTAAGGCTGGGCGTAGCTATTTTCGTCAATCTGCGCCAGGGCTTCTGAACTCATAAAAAAACATAATTTTGAAGCCCGTAACGAAAAACACAGCCATAAAACGATAAGACACCATCCAAGCGGCGTTTCGATTGTGGAACGAACGACGCAACGATCCGTGTCCTTGCGGCAGCGGCAAGAAGTACAAGAACTGTTGTGGAAGAGGTAACTGACAGATGTCACTTCAATGCACCGATAATCGCGTCAAGATCCTGAGCCAAGCGTTCATAGTCTTCCATACCGAGAGGACAGGCAGCCATCTGCTCCCCCATCCCAGAAGGAATCCTGGCATAGGCTTCCTCCTCCAGCAGTCTGCCTTTATCGGTCAAGCTCACTATCTGCTGACGCTTGTCATGCTCTCCCTTTTTGCGGACGACGATGCCCTGTCTCTCCATGCGCTGGAGCAGCGGAGTGACGGTAT
>Ga0326511_10004310_pt1 | contig 11365 bp, 7 predicted proteins | sample 0_2496_0518_D_FD_203701 | JGI IMG/M metagenome (GOLD analysis project Ga0326511, IMG submission 203701) | Bovine rumen microbial communities from UC Davis, California, United States - 0_2496_0518 | ecosystem: Host-associated > Mammals > Digestive system > Stomach > Rumen | place: USA: California...
TAATGGCTATAAGCGTCGTAGATGGGAGCGTTTCAAGAATTTCAATGGCGTGTGGCTCGATATGTTCAGTAAGATTATTGACGGCACGCTGTATATCCCCTCTCGCGAGGAGGTAGTTGGAAAGACTAAGATTGTTGTAATAAACAATGTAAGCAGCGGTAGTGATGAGGATAAGTATGCCGCATGGGGCGACCTTTACGATGGGCTGTATAAGCAGAACGATCCTTTTAATCCCGGTAACGGACAGTGGATGAGCAATTACTGCTATTTCAAGAAGACAGGCCGTTACGGTGCCATCCCTGTGGTTACGGCTCTCTATGATTCCATTGCGAAAGCCATTCCAGTGCAGGTGAAGAAATCGCAGCGTACTTCTGTATGGAGCTCACAGACAAAGAAGGTGAATGCGTTCAATGAACAGTATCCCGCCGTTTCTAAAGGCGATCTCTATGTGAACCGCTATCGTAATCAGCTCGTCACATATACCCCGTATTCCTATCTTAATAGTAAGACTACGGCCTCAGCTGACATTCCCCTTCAGTATAATACCTGCGATACGTTGCAGTTGCAATACGACAAACTTTCATCGGGACTTATTCGTGAATATGCCGACCATATCGACTTTTATCTGAACAACTACCGCAGTGACTCTACCACACAGCGCACCGATATCATCACTATCAAGGGTGCTAAGGAGAAGCCTACCTATACGATGAAGAAGCATAAGGTAGGTACGACTACTACTTCCGGTAGTGCGACAGAAGTCTATTCAGATAGCGTATATACCCTTACAGTGAAACATAACGGTGGCTTGGATCTGACAATCAACTGCGCAGGAAATAATGATCGTTCAACCGCTACGGATACGATACCGATGCAAGCCCTGTCGATTCCCAAGCAGCCAGAGCTTTATCGCGGCCCTGTTATCATAGAGGCCGAGGATATGGACTTCAAGAATATCAAGTCGTGTGTTACAGACCCATACGGTTGGTATCGCAGTGTGCGCGGACATGCAGGCAATGGCTTCGCAGACATGGGAACAAACACTACAGGTGCTTTGTGCCATAATCTGAAACTGAAAGAGGGGCAGACGGGCGACTATACGATTTTTGTACGCTATACCTGTGCTTCAAAAGCAGGCAACATCAAGGTGATGCTGAACAACAAGACTCAGACCGTAGCTTGTGCGAAGACCACAACCAACGAGTGGCGACTGGTAAGTGTTAAAGGCACTATGGAGGAAGGGACCAACTCGTTGGTCATTACCAACACAGGAGGCTTACCCATGTATATCGACCAAGTTATCTATCAGCCCGATGATGTGGAAATGATGAAATACGACATCAGTGTGAAGGAAATGGCTAATGGTAGTGTGGTCTGCGACAAGGCTGAGGCTGCCGAGGGCGATACAGTGACCCTTAGCATTCTGCCTGCAGAAGGCTACAAGCTGAAAGAACTGAAACTGGTCAACTCCGTTTTCTATACTCTGGGCAAGACAATTCCTGTACCTTCGAACGCTACGGAGGTGAAAGTAGTGATGCCTCATGACAACATGACCATCCAGCCCACTTTCACTGAGGCCGACGGTATCTACAAACTCGACTTTACAAATGTGCAGAATGGCGGTTTCCCAGAAGGATGGAGAGCTACCGATGGAGAGACTATTCATGAGTATCCACAGTCGTTTGGCTCAGGTGGAGGGGCTCGCTCTTTCGTTGGATTCACTGGCTATCAGGGCAAGGCACTCTATTGGCGTACTACCAGTGCCGACTATGGTAAGCAGACCAATTATCCCTTGCAACTGGAACCTGGAAACTATAACCTGACTTTTGCGATGGCTGCATGGAAGGGAACGCCAAAATACAAAGCTCAGATTACCGATGCCGCTACCGATACAGTAGTTGCTGCTTCTGCCATTCTATCGGCATCACCTAATGCCAACGGCAGTACGTCTGCCAATCTCTCGTCGGCTGTCAAGCGTACCTTGCCGTTTACTATTGAGAAACAGGGAAAGTATGTTATCCTCTTTACGAATAATAATGCGGGCAATATGGACGAGTTTCTACTTCTGGATTGTAAGATCAGCCAGGCAACTCCCACTGGAATACGCTCTGTTGATGTGGTGAACATTATGGCTGAGGGTATCTACAGCCCATCAGGCCTGCGCCGTGAGTCGTTGCAACGCGGAATGAACATCATCGTCAATGCAGATGGGCAGAAACGGAAGGTACTTGTAAAATAAAGTGAGTCGCCTTTCGAGGCGACTCACAATAAATAAACGATAAGTATGCCATTTACGATGCGTAAGTAGGCCACTTACGAAAATAAGTAGGCCACTTATGAAAAAAAGTAGGCCACTTATGAAAAAAAGTAGGCCACTTACGATGCGTAAGTGTGCCATTTAGAAATCCCAGTCCTTCAGCACCTGTGAACGGGACGTACTCTCGACCTTATCCTCAATCTCATCGGGCAGGTTGCAGAAGAAATCTATACCCGTCAACTCTTCCAGCCGGTCAATGTTGACAACATATTGGCTAAGGTCACGAGACTGGTCGCTGTTCTTATGTTCAATCCAGAATCCCAAAGCTTTGTATTGCCCGTTATCATACTCGCAGAGGATAGCCATGAAAAAATAGCGTGGGATGATGAGACCCGATGATGTGGTACCCAGTGTCTGCATGGTGTTGTCGATAGTACCGCCTTTAGCTACATAGAGACGGTCGCGAAACTTATTAGTGTTCCACTTTTTGCGCAACTGTCCTTCCATGTCAGCCCATACACCTGCATTAAAAATATTGCGTTGAGGCTGCATATTCGAAATATAGAATGTCTGCATGTTGGCTTCATAGCTGTATTGACGGTCAGCCGAAGGGCAGATATGTCCGTGATCATAGCCGGATCCCCAATAGGGGTCGAACTGGAAACGATCGGCAGCGGGTATCTGCGGGTCTTGTGGATAGCCGTTGGTTTGGGTGTCGTAACGGCCGACATTTCCACCTGAGTTTCCAGAATACATCTGGTAGCAGGACCATCGCTGTGACTTTTTGTCACAGTCCCACTCCAGTGAGTAGTTGATGCCGTACATATCACCGGTACGATGAGTGACCACGATACTGCGACCGCCTTTCACCTTCGGGAACTCCAGTCGTGCCAAGTCGGCATTTCCCGTAGTGTCGTTCTTGTTGGCATTCGGAGAATTGGAATAATCAGTCTTTTCGGTTTTAAAATAATAGTTATCATCATTGCAGGCTGTGAAGCCAATAGCCAAAGTAATGCAACAAGATACGAAAATGGTGTTCAAGAATCTTTGTTTCATGTGGATAGTGTTGGGGTTTTGAAATAAGTGCGTTAAGTCTTTGTAGTTTGTGTTCAGACAATAAAAGGCTGCCTTGTGGCAGCCTTTTAAGCTGTTTGTCATGTGTTATTTAGTTGCTTGCGCTGACGAAGTAAGCATTCGTTACCTCAATCTTGGTCTCACCAGTATTTTTATTTGTGTATGAGCCACGATTACCGATAATGGTGATAGTCGTACCGTTCTTCAGGTTATGGGCAGATACCAACTCCTGGAATTTCTTCTTGGCACCTCCCTTTTTAGAAAGTACACCGTAGACATAGACAGAGCCGGTTGCATCGGTCAGGTCGAAGTTGCCATACTGGTCATTGTCTTTCAGGTTTCTGATGGTTCCTGTAAGCTGATACCAAACATCGGTGCTTTCAGCAGCAGAATTGAAGTCGGCTACAGAGATAATCGTAGCACCGTCGGTACCCACGTCACTTCCGTTACCACCTTCATTACCACCTTCGTTGCCACCTTCGCCTTCAATGCTGACGAAGTAAGCATTCGTTACCTCGATCTTGGTTTCACCAGTATTTTTATTTGTGTATGAGCCACGATTGCCAATGATGGTAATCTTGCTGCCTTCCTTGATGCCCTTAGCTGCTACGAGATCCTGGAATTTCTTCTTATCACCTCCCTTTTCTGAGAGCAGACCATATACATATACTGTACCTGTCTCGTCCTCAAGGTCAAAGTTGCCATACTGGTCGCCATCTTTCAGGTTCTTTACAGTACCTGTGAGCTTATACCATACGTCGGTACTCTCAGCAGCAGCATTGAAGGCGGCGATGGAAACAGCCTGAGCGTCGGTAGAAGGAGCAGGTGTGTCACCACTATTGTCGCCGGTAGCTTTTCCGTTGACAGTAACGATATAGGCTGCGCTCTTGCCAGCAGTCTCGGGAGTATTGCCGTTGTAGTTGTATATAGGACCATAGACCACAACCACATCACCCTTCTTGATAGAGAAACCGGCAGGCAGTTTCTCGCCATTAGAACCAGCTACCTGGAAGCACTTGAACTTAGCACCGTTCTCAGCATCAGCGATGTCGAACGTGACATTACCGTAATTGCCATCAGCAGTGGCCTCGCTCTGGGCAATACCTGTTACGTAGTACTTCTCGTTTGGTACAGTCTGACCGATTGCCTTACACTTGGCAATAGCAGCAGCAACATTGAAGGGGTCTGCCACAGTTCCGGTACCCTTGGCCTCGCCAGTAGGTGTATCGCTGCTACCACTGTCTGTGCTCAGTCCGTTGACGCTGACCACATAGGCAGCTCCCTTACCTACAGTCTCGGGGGTCTTACCGTTGTAGTTGTAGATGGCACCATAGACCACCACCTCGTCACCCTTGTTAAAGACGAAGCCATTAGGCAACTTCTTACCGGCGGTACCTGCTACCTGAAAGCATTTGAATTTATCGCCACCCTCGGAATCAACGATGTCGAATGTAGCATTACCATAAGTATCATCGGAAGGTGTTGTCTCTGCGACCTTACCCTTGATGTAATATTTCTCGGTGGTCTCTGTTTTGCCAATTTCCTTACACTTCTCGATGGCTGCAGCCACGTTGAATGGGTCGGCAACAGTGCCGCTGCCTTCTGCTACAACATTTGTTTGTTGGTTCTCTTCTCCTTCGCTGAAGACATCGTATGGTGCGGGTACGTCTTCGCAGGCCGTGAATGTCATGGCAGCGCATGCAAGCGCCATGAAGCTAAAAAGAATTTTTTTCATATCGATAGTTTTTTAGTTACTTATTTATTGAAGGGTTCGTCGGTAGCTGCATCGCGTATGTCGCTGGTCTTGCGGATGCTTATCTGCCAGTCGTTGTTGAAACGTGTGGCGATGCCGTAGATGTTGCAGCTAATCTTTTGCTTGTTCTCAGTGTCATAGGGCAGAATCATAGAGGCAAAGTCGGCATAGCTGCTGGTGCGCACCACCACTTTGTAGGTGCTACTACCTTTTCCCTTGTTGGGGAACTGATCCAACTGTACGCTGTAATAGTTGCTGCCAGACGATATGCCGTTGATGAACTTGGTCTCGCCATTGGCAATGGTGAAGGTAACGCCTTTGAGCACTACCAGTTTGCCTACGTTATCGTTCTTGCCGTCGAAGATGTCGTTGCAGATAGTCTTGAAGTCGGTGGGCTCAATGGCTGTAGCATCGGGGTTACCCAAGAGCTTGAAGTGCTTGTCCCAGATATCCTTCGACATACGCCCAATACTGCCGTTATAGGGAGCACCAATCTCTGGCGTTGATCCGTATCCGCCTACATAGAGGCCTTTCATGTCAATCAGGATTTCCTGACCCTCTGCCAGATAACCGTTCAAACCGCCTTGGTTCACCGCCACGATAAGAGCACCTGTCTCGTCTTGAATGGCAAACTGCTTATAGATGTTGCCGCCCAAGTCATTGCCAGTGACGCGTGCCTTGATTTTTATATCCTTTGACACCAGCACGCAGCCGTTGTTCTCGAAAGCTTCTTTGTAGTCAGCGTCAGCCTTCAGCTCGGCAATAGTGATCAGGCCTTCTTCGGTAATGCTGTTGTTTCCGAAGGGCGCACCGTCACTGAAGCTGGGTACATCCCAGTCGCCGTCCTGGCAGGCGGTGAACAGTGAGCAGAAGAGTGCTAATAATAAATAATGTATCTTCTTCATAGTCGTCATCATGTTTAGAATTTATACGAAATTATCAGCATACCGTTGAAGCCGTTAGCATAGAACTTCTTGGGGCTGTCCTTGAACGAGTAGGTACGAATGGCATTGCCTTCCTCGTCCTTGTCGCGTCGGTTCTGCTCCATACCGCCAGTCACAATGCTTAGATTGTTCAGAATGTTGGTCAGCATCAGGTTGATGCTCATTGAACGGCCGTGTTTCAGATAGATACTCTTGCCGATTGAAGCATCGAGCATGAAGCCGCCCTTGCCCTTAGCCTGCTCAATCTCGTCCTGTGGAATAACCTTGTTGCCGTCGGCATCCTCTTTGAAGTCACCGTAATAGCGAACGATGGGCGAGTAATACAGGTAGATGCGGTCGTAGTAGTTACCAATGAGGTCGAGGAACCAGCCGCCAGTGTGGTAGCTTAGGTCGATGCTGGCTGCTGTGAGTGGTGTGCTGCCTTCGCGCATACCCATGTTCAGACAAACATCGTCCTTGTACTTCTTACCGTCATCAGAGAGCATATAGCGCACCTTTGAGTTGTTGGTGTATTGTGCGTCGCTGATAGTACCCAGGGCCTTAATGTTGAACGAGCTCGAAACCTTGAAATTCAATCCCAGCTCAGCACCGATATATTCCTTGGAGATACCTGTCAGCGAAATGTATGAGAACGAGTTCTGGATGTCGCTGTAAGCCATCGAATATTCGCTTACATCATCCAGACGGCTGAGATATGTGTTCAGGTTTGCTTTCAGCCATGATGTTGTCAGCTGGTAGCCTATTTCAGCAGAGAATATCTTCTCGTTCTTCAAGTTGGTGGTAAAGTCGTTGTTCACCTGAGGAGCTGAGAATGCATTACGTGCCTGAGGCGCTTTGAACTCATAGCCAGTACCAAACGTGACGATGTTGCCGGGGGCTATCTGATGCTGGATACCAGCCTTGACACCACCATCCAGGAACTTTGCCGTCTTGCTCTTGCCATACGAGTTGTCGGCAGCCAGACCGTTGCGCATCTTACCGTCGCGCTGTATGGTGGTACCGCCGATGCGTCCGCTAACGAAAACGTGCGACATGTTGGCATCGATAGACCAGGTAGCCCATGCGTTGGCTTTGTTCACATTAATATTATAGTCGTAACCGAAGCGGTCACCAACCTTAATCTGTGTGTTGGCAGGCTGGTTCATGTCGTAGCGCACCTCATCGGAGTTCTCGGCATAGGTGCCAATGGCATACGTATTGAGGTTACGGAAGCTGGTAGCACCAAGCAGGTCTTCCATTGTCTGGTAGTGCATACCCTTGTTGGTAGAAAGGTTAATGCCTGCGCTGAGGAACTGGTTCTTCTTCAGTTGCTTCTGTATGGTGGACGCCAGGCTGAATGACAGCTGGTCATCGTGGTAAGCTTGCTGGTAGTACATGGCATCAGCGCCCTGTGCCGAAGCCATCTTATTGGCATAGTAAAGACGGTCCCAGTTAATCTGACGATTGGCTTTCGATGCACTCAGATAATTGTAGGCCGATGACCAGTTAGTGAAAGCCACATCACTACGGTCGCCTTCAAATGGACTCCATACATCATAGAAGTAGCTTGGCATTAAGCTGTAATAGTCAGGGGCGGGATTCGTCGAATTATTGTACTGCAGACGGGTGCTGCTATACATCGAGTACTTACCCAACAGCGAGGTCACCAACTTCGTTTCATCATCGATATTCCAGTCCCATGTTAGCAGAGCAGCAGGTGCAAAGTCTTTAATGATGCGTGAGTTGCGCTTCTTGCCGTCCTGATAACCCCAGTTGGGATTGTAGAAGCGGCTGTTGGCAATCCAGTACATTTCATCGGTAGAGGCAGCCTGTGCGCCGCGCTCGGTGGGGTTACCCCATGTTACGAGGCTCAGTGAGTGGTTGTCGAAAAGCTTCTCCACACCGAAGAAGTAACTCAGTGCGTTGTAGAACGTACCTTCGATGTTGGCTGTCTCCATGTTAGCCCAACGGTAGGTGAGGCTTCCTGTATAGGCCCATCCCTTCTCGGTAACGCCAGAGTTATAGGTGTACATGGCGCGTACTGTGTAGTTGCGGTTAGAACCTGCCAGTGACAAGCGCTGTCCTGTAGCAAACGATGACGGACGGAAGTTGTAGTTGTTCGAGCCGCCCATACCACTCATAGCAAAGCGGTTATCCTCGAAAGGTAGAGCAGACTCTTGTGAGCGTGTCTGATTGTTCAGTCCCCCCACAAAAGAATAGCGGAACTCACCGCGCTCGACATCGTTCACGGGATTGCCGTTAATATAGATGTCGTTGTACTTCGAGCCGAAGGCGCGATACTTGAATCTGGCGGGACTGAAACGGTAGCCCACCTCACTCGCATACACATTGCGGTTGGACGATATCAATGTGATGTTTTGACCCACATTGTCATCATCGCCCAACTGTGCCTCGGTGAAAGTGAATGTCTGCTCGTCCTGTAATGCTTGAGCCAGAGAGTCAATCTCCTGAGCCATCACGGCAGGTGAACAACACAAAGCAATCACCGCAAGTTTGAGTTTTTTATTCATAGAATTTAAGATTAGTAATTACATCTTTTTAGTTTGTGCAAAGATACGTCAAAAAAATGAAATGGCAAAGTATTTTGTAAAAAACTTTTCACTAACATAAAAATGTGTTGAAAATAGTATTGTTTATTATTTTTTTTGTATCTTTGCACACAATAAACAATTGTTGCACCTAAATTATTACTGATCTGAATATGAAAAAGACATTATTTTCTTTGATGCTGATGCTCGTGATGGGAGCCGGTGTCACGTTTGGCCAAGAGAAGAAATTCTCTTTGTATGGTGTGGGATTCTATAATCTTGAAAATCTGTTTGACACATGTCACGACGAAGGCCACAACGACTATCAGTACCTTCCCGACGGACAGAACAGATGGTCGGGGTTGAAATACACGCACAAACTACGCAACATGGCTCGCGTGCTGTCGGAAATGGGAACCGACAAACTACCAGGCATTGGATGTGCCGTTATTGGCGTTTCAGAAGTTGAGAACGCCAAGTGTATGGAAGACCTCTGTAATCAGGAACCCCTGAAGAAACGTGGTTACAAGTTTGTTCATATTGAAGGTCCCGACTATCGTGGTGTGGATTGCGCCTTGATCTATAATCCTCGTCTGTTTCAGGTGCGTGACGTGAAATTAGTCCCCTATGTATATATATTGGAAAAAGACAGTGCACGCAACACACGTGGTTTCCTTACGGTGAGTGGTACGCTGGCAGGTGAGCATGTGGTGGTTATTGTCAATCACTTGCCTTCACGTGCAGCAGAGTCGTTCTATCGTGAAGAGGGTGGTCGCCAGATACGTATTGTGAAGGACTCGTTGGTAAAGGCTGACCCAGAAGTTAAGATTTTTGTGATGGGTGATATGAACGATGACCCGCAGGATAAATCAATGGCAGTATCACTGGGAGCCAAGCGGAAGATGAAGGATGTGGAAATTGGTGGATTGTGGAACCCTTGGTGGGATGTATTGGCAAATGGCAATGGGACACTGATGTATGATGGTCGTTGGAACCTCTTCGACCAGATCATCATGTCGCAGACACTGCTTGACCAGAAGAAGAAAAAGGATTATAGCACCTTGAAATATTTTTCCCATCAGATTTTCAGTCGTGACTATATGTTCCAGAAGGAAGGCAAATACAAGGGTAACCCCTTGCGTACACATGCCGGTGGCGCATGGCTGGATGGCTATAGCGACCACTTACCAACCGTGGTCTATGTTGTAAAAGAAGTGAAGTAGTAAAAAGTGGCAAGTTATTAGTATGACGATTATTGGCATTGCTGGCGGTACGGGATCTGGAAAGACCACCGTCGTGAGAAAAATAGCAGAGGCTCTTCCTCCTCATTGTGTTGCCGTTGTACCTGTTGACTCGTATTATAACGATACGACCAATCTAACAATGGAAGAGCGTAAGGCAATCAACTTCGACCATCCCGACGCTTTCGACTGGAAACTGCTCACTGAGCATGTGAAGAAACTGAAAAATGGTGAAGCCGTAGAACAACCCACCTATTCTTATATAGAGAGCAATCGTCAGAAGGAAACTATCCATGTGGAACCCAAACCCGTAATCATCATCGAGGGTATCATGGCATTGCACAACAAGAAGTTGCGCGACGCGATGGATCTGAAGATTTTTGTGGATACCGATAATGACGTACGGCTCATCAGGAATATCCGTCGTGATGTGGTGGAACGTGGACGTACGGTGGAGATGGTGCTCGACCGTTATGAAAAGGTACTCAAGCCGATGCATGAGCAGTTTATTGAGCCAACGAAGAAGTTTGCCGACTTGATTATTCCATGGGGTGGTGAAAACCGTACCGGCATTCATATTTTGAAGACATATATTGAAGGTATTGTCGTTCCTGGTGTATGACAAGACTTTTTATGGTTCGTCACGGTGAGACGTTCGATAATGAGCGTCAGATCATGCAAGGACAGACGCAGGGTGAACTGAACCCTACGGGTATCCGTCAGGCTGAGGCTTTAAGCAAACAATTGACGGATACCCATTTTGATGCTGTTGTGGCCAGTGATTTGTGGCGTGCTATTCATACGGCTCGTATCCTTGCAGAGCCACATCAGTTGTCTGTTGTAACAACACCTTTGCTTCGAGAGCGCGACTGGGGCAATTTTACTGGACGTTTTATTCCAGACTTGAAGAACATAAAGCCTTGGCCAGATAATATTGAGTCGCTTCCAATGATGAAGGATCGTGCTTCCCGTTTCCTTGATTTCATCCGTGAGAAATATCCCAATAGTCAGGTACTTGCCGTAGGACATGGTATCATCAACAAGGCTATTCAGGCTGTTTATTGGCATAAGGAGATGCATGAAATAGAGAAAATGAAAAATGCCGAGGTGCGAATCCTCGACATTTAACTTTTCTCACTTAATACTTATCACTCCTCACTTATTACTTAACACTTCTCACTTCTTATCTCCTTCCACCTCCACTGCGGTTGCTGCTGCCTTGTGAAGCATTGCCAGCACTGCGAGTGCTACTGCGACTGACTGTATTGTTGCTTCTCCAATTGCCACTGCTATTGCTACTACGACTTCCACCATTATTGCGGAAAGTTCCACTGCTTCTGGTGCTTGTACTACGGTCATAAGTACCACCGATAGTGCGGTTGTTAATGCCGTTATTGCTATTATTGGTTCCTCGATCCTGACCTCTGCCTATAGTACGGTCGTTACTACCGTGGTTCTGTGTAGTGCCTATAGTACGGTCGTAACTACCGTGGTTCTGTGTAGTGCCTATAGTACGGTCGTAACTACCGTGGTTCCGTGTGGTGCCTATAGTACGGTCGTTGCTACCA
>Ga0326511_10004311_pt1 | contig 11360 bp, 15 predicted proteins | sample 0_2496_0518_D_FD_203701 | JGI IMG/M metagenome (GOLD analysis project Ga0326511, IMG submission 203701) | Bovine rumen microbial communities from UC Davis, California, United States - 0_2496_0518 | ecosystem: Host-associated > Mammals > Digestive system > Stomach > Rumen | place: USA...
TCCACCGGCTACCACAGCCACGGGGCAAAAGAGTTTCCCGTCGATACGCTCCGCATTGGCTACCCTATTGCGGATTGGGGCCGCGGTGAGTTTCGCACGTTTGAATACAGCCCGAAAGGGGCAACGGTCGGGGCTATAATGCTCCATGCCGCGAAGATCGTCCGCGAAGAGGTTGAAAAGGGCAACAACTACGCCCCGCACAACTGGAACGACTACACAATAGAACGTATTACTATACTCGACAATGTGGCAACAATAGAGTTTGGGAGCTAACCCCACCAATCAAAAATTATTAACCCGTACCCCGCCAGTCAAAAAATCGGCGGCGGGAAACCCCCGCCCCAATCAAAAAACAGAATGCAACAACAAGACATGAAAGAGAAAATTATTTGGCAGCAGATTGCCGACGGGTTCAAACTCATACCAAAAGAGAACCCGCAATTAGAAAAGGTTATGGATGAGGCCGCGTGGAACATAATAGAGGCCAACAAGGAGAATATAAAACGAGCACTCGAATTGCCCGCCCTATACATGCCAATTAACCCCGATTAACCCCGCAATCAAAAAACCCAACAAACAAAAATACTAACACAATGGAAGAAGATAGAAAAGAAAGATTTTACGCGGTTATCAATGACGTAGGCCGCGCAATTCACAAGCTGAGAGTTCACCAAGGACTGACACAAGAGGAAGCCGCCGCCCGCATGGGGGTAACAGTCAAAAAACTGGATGCCGTCGAGCGCGGTAGGCTCACAACCCACTTGTCAACATTGGCGGATTACGTCGAAAGCATCGGCGGCCGCCTGGCCATCGTCCCGGAAGATCACCCCGACGATCCCCACTGCCAGTTTATCGAGTTCGAGGACTGACACCCCCTCCCAATCAAAAAAGTTTATTAACCCACCAATCAAAAAACAGGAGATACCACAATGGAAACATACACCGAAATAAACAACTTGCGGTACAAACTCGAAAATGCAGATCTGAAAAAAATCGCCTGCAAATATGGCCTACATTGGTTATGTGAATCAATTTGCAGAATGGCAGTAAACGGAGCTGGTAATATTTGCGGTATAGCAATAACACCGGAATACTTGCTCTCGCTCAGCTCAAACGACAAAGGAATAATCGACCACGTTATCAAATGGAGTTGCGGAAAGCAATTAGTTGTTCACACATCAGTAGAACATATCGGATACCCTCTTCGCACCTGGGGTACACTTGAGCCTATCGAATAACCCACCAATCAAAAAATCAATAACAATCAAAAGCCCCGACAAAATGAAAAAAACCTATAAAGATCCAGTAACCTATAGTTATGAAGGTAAAATAATCAGCAAAACGGAAGCCATCAGCCTAATGATTAAAGCCGGTGTTGATGCACATGTACGCCGCTGCACCATGTGGGAACTACTGCAAGAAAACGCCACGAAAGGCGACCAGCGGGCAGTAAAACTCCTACGCAGTTTGAAAATGACCGACAATAGGGATTAACACACTTATCAAAAAAAATCAATAACCACCAATGAAAAAACCGAAGAATAACCAGTCAAAAAAAATACAGCAATGAAAACAATAGAAGAATATAAAGAAATTATTGACAAACTGAAAGCCGAGACACTCTCTCTACAAACAAAAGCAAGAAACGAGATAATTGATATTATCCAAGAAAAGGGTGAAATTGTTTTTGGTGAAGATGAAGAACGCCCAACATTTCCTGCATGGCTCGACCTCGACTGTACCGATGTGGAATTTGAACGGTTATACCTCAATTCCGACAGCCTCTATGCCGACGTGTTCGCAATACATTTTGGAGCCCATTACACGGAGTTAAACGTTGAGTCTTACATTCAGGTTGATTGGATCGAGGTCTTAGATATTATATGCGATAAATTATAAAAAAATATACTTATCAGGGGTGCCAGTCAAAAAACCTCCGATACCCCATCCCAACCCAAAAAGCCCACCAATCAAAAAAAACTATGCAAAATGAGTAATATCCTTGAATCAAAAAATGTATTTGAACTTGCGGCCAGACGCGCTGCGTGGGCTGCAAAGATAGCCGAACACCCCGACTATGATGTCACAATGTCGTATGACGACGGGGACGTGGTAAGATACGAGGGACGGCTGCGGATGATGTACCACGGGCATTTCTATGACTTCCCCGACGGTATAACAGATGCCGACGCGATGCTGCACTACTGCCGGATTAAGGAAGCAGGTATGACCCCCGCAATCAAAAATTCGGGTGCCTGACCCCTCCAATCAAAAAACGGCAGACCCCCTCCAATCAAAAAAGCCGCGAGAAGGGCATTTCCCACCCCCTCTCGCGGCTTAAAATATACTTTGGGTACATCTTATACCCCCTCAGTCAAAAATCGCGTGTCAGTCGAATATTTTGCGGAAGGCATCGGAAACGTAGTCAGACGTGGCGGTCGATACCATTTCGGCTTGCGCTTCGGGTACGCCGAGAACCATGCCGAACCACTCGACAAGAGGTGTCATGCTGACGAACCAACCAGGCTGCGGCGGCACCTCGTTCTGCCATTTCTGGTCGCTGCTGGTGAATAGTATCTGCTCGTCGTCGGTCTCGATATGTATTCCTGCGTAGAAAGCACCCGTGTTGTAGAGGTTATAGACCTTGCCGAAGCCGCCGAACATGACCTCGATGGGTTGCCCTTCGGGTGTCTCGTATCGGCTCAGCTGCTCGCGGTTCATCTCCACCAACTGCGCTTCGTTCTCCTTGTAGAAGTCGCAGACGGTGTTCCACAAGTCGAACTGCTCCAACCCGTCAATCCAATGCTGTATCTTCTCTTCCGCGTCCATGTTAATTGAGGAGTTTTACACCGACAAAAGTGCCGATAAACGCCGACACAAGCAACGCCCAGTTGCCTGTGACGAGGGCGGCGACGATACAAGCGGCGAGGCTCGACCACCACGACATGCAGTAGTGGCAGGCGAAGAGTTGCCACACCCAATCACACGGGGCGTTGGTCTGCATAAAGGTGAGCCAACCGCGTTTGTCGGCCAGCGTAACGAGCCACCACGCCCACACTCCGGCGATAATGCCAAAAATCAAGATGTCTAACATAGTTTATTCCTCCGTTTCTTCATCTGTTGAATTAAACACTATTTCCTCTGCAACGGCACGGCAATAGCTTTCTGCCGTTTCGTGCATATTCTCGGCTGTGACGTTTTGAAGTTTCGCAATCCATTCCGGGTGTTTCACCTTCAAAGCGTCCTCGGCACGGAAAACGGCAGGGATAATATATGTCGCCCACCGTTCAATGGTTTCTTGTCTTTCTTGTTCGGTCATATCAGCAAAGTTTCATCATGATAAATTCGCCCTCGAAACGGATGGCACCGTACGGCTGAACGAGGGCTTGGTTCTGCTGGGTGTCGAATGTAAACTCCTTGTACACCGATTTCGGCTGCTCGATGACGCGCGTGACGGTGATTGAGCCGTTGGCGACGGGGCAGTCGCGTAGGATGTCGAGGATGTCTTTTTTCAAGTTCTCGGTGTCGCGGCGGTTGGCTCCGTTGGTCGAGAAGCAACGCCGCATGTCGTACCAGACTATCAACGCATAGGGCTGGCGGTACACGTCAAACTCATCTTCATACCTTGCGCTGTCCATAAGGACAAAGAAGGTGTAGTTGCCGAGGTCGGCAGATGGCACCAGCGTCTCGTAGGAGTTGCCCTTGGTGTAAATGCACGGCTCTGTGAGTTTGGTGTTGCCTCTATCCATAGCTATCGGCCAAGCTCTGCCGAAGGCTTGGTCAACCCACGAAAGGGTTTTAAGTGCCTGTTTCGCGGCCTCGATAGCCACGTCCGCCAGCACAGGGTTTGTCTTGGTGGGTTCGGTAATCGTTCTCATAGTTAGCACACTCCTATCTTAATGCCGTTCTTCTTGCAGGCGAGGCAGGCGGAGTCCATGCGCTCGGTGTCGAGGTCGAGGGCTTTGTACGACTTGTTGAGTTCGCCTACAAGTCCGGGACTCTTGAGCATCGTGTTACCCTCAATATCCATCTGCAAGGCCGCGTTCATCTGGTTGCGGTTCACGTTGACGTTGGGGTTATGGAGCATACGGCGTAGCACATTCACGGCCACCTCCTTCTGAAGCACCGAAGCAAAGATGCTTCTTTGGCTGATGATAAAGTCCGAGAGGTCGCAACCGATGGAGAGGTCGAGGTTCATGCCGTAGCAGAGGGTTTGCGGTTTCTCTATGAGGTCGAGGTCGGGCAGTTCGGGGTTGTTGGCGAAGTTGGCAGGTACGCTGAAACGGCACGGCAGCACTTCGATGTACTTAATCATCTGACGGTAGGTCATCACGTCGCCTACGTTGCAGCCGCTACACGGCTCGCGTGTCCAGTCTCGGCTGATGTTCACGGCCTGCATACCGGCGGGGATGTCGTTCTCGTTGTACATGATGAACCAACAGCCGCCGTCGTTGCGGTACTCGCCGCCCATATAGGGAAGGAAGAGGTCGCTTTGGGCGTACCACTGATAGTTTTTCGCATCGAGGACGCGGAGGGTGACGTTTTCCACGGGCTGCTTGCGGCTGCTGTGGAAGATGTAGACCTTCACGTTGCCAGTGGCACCCGTCATCTGGAGGCCGATACGGTGTATCTGCGTTGTCACGCCCAAGCCTTTCAATGGACGTATCATGTAGCCGACGAGGGAGTGTGTCTTGGGTATTCTCGCACTGATGCGGCCTGCCACATCGAAGAGCGTCTTGCGCTCAAACAACTGCTTGCTGCTGCCGTTGATCGTCTTCTCCTCGATTATGCGGTTAGCCATCTTTGCTATGCCGTCGGCGGTGGCCTTGCGCATGAACTCGCTCACTTGGTCGTACACGCGCCAATAGCCGTCACCGAAGTCCTCATTGTAGTCGTCGTTGAAGTCGGTGCCGGGGTGGTGGTTGGTGTTGGCCTTGATGCAGACGAACTGAATGTCGTTATACAAGCACTTCATACCGGGCTTGTAGTTCGTGTCGGCATCCCATGCTTCGGGAATGCCCTCTTCGGGCAGCATGGCCTTGATGTTGTCGTAGGTCAGCAGGTCGTGTGCTTGGTTGAACGTCAGCCCGCTTTCGCTCTCGGTGAGGCTGTTCTGTATCTGCCCGCCGCCAGTCACGTCGTTCTGTTCCCACCCTACAAGGTGCCGCAATCCTTTCTGTATGTCGCTTATTCTAATCATGGTTATATAGGTTTATAAAGTTCTACTTTCCAAAAGTTGTACTTGACCGTGATAAGGTAGATTTCTCCGCTTACGAGTTTGAGGCTGTCGCCGCTGCGTAGCACGGAGCCAGTTGGTATTGTCATGTCAAAGCTGGTGTTGACATACACATATATGTGTGTCTCTGGAAGATTAGCCGTGTTCTGTGCGTCGGCAATATCATAGCCATAGTCAAGCACGTCAAGGCTGTTGCAATCCCTTAGGTAGTATGCCCTATTGCTTTCCAGTTTGTCAATAGTAACGTTCACTCCATCTTCAAAGTAGACCTCCTTCTCTTGCAGGTATTCGTGCCCCGTCAGTTGTTCTATGTTGGTAGGAATGGAGGTTGCAATGCCGCTTGCAATGTCAACCGCCGACCAGCCGTTATCGTCGCAATAGACGACATAAATCTTGGTGCGGGTGATTGAGAGTGTTCCGAGTCCGACGGCGGTAAGGTTGACGCTCAATGCCGTTGCGCTGTTGTTATAGCCTATATAGAACTGCTTGCCATCGGGAATTGAGGTCGGTTTGTTGCTGTCGGTTAGAATACCCATGAAACTACTGCCTTTGCCCAACGTGTTGATAAAGGCAATGAGCTGGTCGCGTAGTATGTTGCCCGATATATCTCCGTTGATGTTGGAGTATATCGTGCTTTGCAACTGCGCTGCTAATGTGTCGTATCTTGCCATAATACTTTTTTTTATTTGTTATTAATCAAAACTTGCGTCAAACGAAGCGTCATAGGATTGGTGGCTGCTGTCGCTGCTGTCGTAGTAGGACGAGGCCGTTCCGTTGGTCTGTATCACGTCGTCGTAGTTGCTCATGTCCAACACCACGTCGCAAAGGTGGTTGTCAGTGTTCCAGTCCATTTCGGGCGGCTCCATGTAGTCAATTCTTCGGCTACCCATATATCTTATATCACAGTGCCACAATAGTCGTATGGCCTCAAGGAATGCCTCGTAACAATGGAATGCGAGGCGTTTGTTGTAGTACGACACCTGCTTCTCGGCGAACTTGCGACCGTCAATGTCTGTAACCTCGGCGTCGAACTGATAGGGCGGCTTCTGCTCAACGTTTTGAATGTACATAGATAACGACCTGTCCTCACCGCTTCTGTCGGTGAATACAATGCAGTTGTTTCTCGTTACTACGGCATCGCTGCGCCGGTACGTTACAAGGGTGAAGTTTGAGACGTTGGTGAGCCACAAGAAAGGTTCACTGTAATAATGCACGTCGTCAAGCACCACGTCGATATAATACACTCCGTCTGCAACGCTCGTTACCGTCTGCCCTCCGAGCCAGCACTGGCCGACACGCTCACTACTGTAATATGGCAGACAACCGTCAACATGCAAGGTCTGTGTGGTAGAATATACCGACGTGTCGTCCTCGAACTTGCGCAAGTCAATGGTAACGGATTTGTCGCCGTGGTAGTTTATATCAACCCCACTCAGCGTTAGAATGTATGGTGTTCCACTTATCTCAAACGAGTATTGCGTGGTATTAGACAAGTCGGTTATAGTGAATGTCGTTGCACCGTCACTGACCCTTGTAAGAGAAAAACCTGCGACGGTTACAGAATATCTGCCGTTAGAGACGGAGGTAAACACCATTTGAGGCAAGAGGGAGCCTGGATTGTCGCCAGGCATGGGCGAACCTGTCAACGTTACGTTGCTTGTGCCTGCTGGGTTGCTCGATGTCCCTTTGTAGCGACGATTAAAAAACACGTATGTGCTTGCCGTCACAGTCGCCTTTGCTGCATTGGCCGTGCCGCTCGGCATGTCGCCTTTCACGGTCAAAGCCAGCAGTGGCAGTTGCCCGTTCTGTACCACAGGCCATGCCATTGCATCGTGGAAGGTCTTTTGGTTGCATTGCCATTTGTTCTTTCCACCCCAAAGAGGGATTGGGTTCATTCGGTTCTCGTTTATTGTCATTGCCATATCTCAATCCTTTCTTCTTTATTCATTCTCATAACGTAGTTTCACGGTGTACAACTGGCTGTGCAAGTCGTACTCCAGCGTGTCGATGACACCTATCCCAACAGCGGTCTTTATGGTGTCGCTCGCGTTGATTTCCATGCCGTCAACCGACCTCAGCTGCACCTCCGAGGTTCGCATCCTTGCGTTGCTGTTCGTCTGCATCTCGTTGTCGCCAATCATCACCACCTCGGCATAGATGCCTTGCAGCAGGTATTTGTCTTGCAAGTAGTCAAAACTCAACTGATAATTCTGCCCGCCGTACTCGGCGGCTCCCGTTACAATCCAATTCGGCTGATTGGGATTCTCCATAACCACCACAAAGCCGTCCGACGAGCATTCGGCCTGCACCGATGTGAGGAAGTCAATGTCGCTGCTAAACCAATCCACTTTGTGCTGTTCCACCTTTTCGTCTGTGAATAGGCGGTAGGCTTCCGGCACGGTGATAGGCTGTCCGTCAAAAATCTCGCTCTGCGTGTCCATCCAACCGTATTCATGGCGGCTCGCCGTGCTGACCGTGCCGTTGCCGTCGGTGTCAAACTCCCAATGGCGCGTCCTCTCCCCGAAGGTAAACGGTGTTCTGTTGCGGTAGGTGGAGGTGAGGTCTATTGTGGCCACTTGCACGCCTTGTTGCGTATAGTTCCCGCCGTTCTCATACCATCTGCGGTGTTCTATGCGCAGGTGCTTCTGCCCGTCTCGGTCGTATAGGCTCCAATAGCAATCAAACGCCTCTCTCAATAAGGTTTCTATCTGGCTCCACTTGACGGGTGCCAACCATGCGGGGTAGTCGTAGCCGAGGTTGAGGATGTTTGACTTCTGACTAATGTACAATGCCCCTTGCTGTATGCCATTGAGAGGATTTAGGGAGTTGAATAGGAACTGCGAATCGAGACTGTCAAACTGAATATCCTCGTCTATCTTCTGCGCCACGGCACGGATAGCGTCGGTGAGAAGGTAGAAGTCGGGAACGTATGTGACGCCTCTATAATAATCCCAGTAGGTAGGTCTTTCTACAACACAATCTCCTACCCAAGCCGAATACCCATCAAACCATGAGTCTTTACGGACAGGCAGCCACTTTTGTGTATCGTCAGGCGTGTTATAGTATAGACTTGTACCCTCTACCATTCCATATTCGGTTGGTTCGCTGCTTGTTCTGTTAGATACGGCAACATGGTTCTTAATATAAGAACGAGAAATCATAAACCTACCCTTGTAGTTATTTGTGATACCAGAAGTTATATCATCCGAAGGTATCTTTGTAGTATCCCATGTGTTCACATAACTTACTATTCCTCCAAATACTGCATACAAACGACACGTTATCGTTCCACCTAAACCATATAGAGAAAATGATATTGATGTCTTTGAATACATATCGTCAATACCAAATTCTATGTCAGAGCGATAAAGTTGCGGCGCATCTTGACCATATTTTACTACGATAAAAGCAATATGCGTCAACGATGGTTCTCCAAAACCCAAGAAAATATCATACATGGTACCACCGCCAACGCGCATACACCTGTATGTTCTTGATTGTACTGTTATGTTTGTTTGTGAACTCCAAATATCGTCAATAGAGAATTTGAATGAACTATTTGATGAACCTGTGCTGCCTAATACCCATGAGAGAGAGCCACAAATAACAGCCAAATCAAAGTGCATCTTTGCAGAGAGGTCGTTCATTGTGTGATATTGCGAAACTGGCGCTTGCGCACCTGGGGCTGTACTTGCAAAAAGTGATAATATCGTGTCGTCTTGGAAGTATATCTGATTCTGTGGGTAGACGTACATATTCAACCTATGCTTATCAATGCCCATCTTCACCAAGTTGTACTCATCATCCTTCTTGTCCTGGAACTTCTTGTATTTGTCGTAGACGCTGACGTCAACCTCTACAACGCCGTGGTCGATGTCCCATTTGCAGTCGGTCTTTTTGAATATGCTGCGGCCTACCTCCACTCGGTTTTGATAGACAATGAAGGTGAACTGCGTATTGAGTGCGCAGGCGTTGATGGTCTGAAAGTCCACACCGAGGAACTTCACCGTGCCGCTGATGTCCTCGGTGTAGTACATCTGACCGCTGGGGCGGCTCCATTTCAGTTTGAGGCCGTCATATCGCGGGCACACCGTTATGGTGCGCTCGTCGGTGTTCGGTTCTGCTATCACGAGCCGAAAAGCAAGTCGTTCTGTCGTGTTCATCTCTTCACCCTCATGTTTTAAAGATTAGTTTTCTGAATTTCCACACTAACCACAGCACAATCCCTATCAAACACAAAACCCCTATCCACACAAACGTCTTCTGCCACCAAGTGAGGGGTTTCTCCACTTCGACTGTTTCCGTTTTGGAAACAATCACTGGTTTCTCAATGTATTTGTATGCCGTGTCGGTCTTTAACTTGAACCGGTACACAACAATGCTGTCGTGCAGCCGCACTGTGTCGCCGTTGATATATATGGTATGCCATTTGTCTATATATGTGCTGTCGTGTACCTCTTTCGCCACATAGGTCGTGTCGTGTACATACACCGGCACTTCGACCGTCTGCTTCACAGCCTTGCAACCGGCAAGCATGAGGCAGAGAGCCACCACCGAGCAAAACCTTCCCAAACTCTTGCGGCGGCTCATTGATTGCCTCCTCTCTCATATAGGTTGCATGCAGAATCGAGGTATTTGTGGAAGTTTCCTCTCTTGCTGCAACGGCAATAGCATCCGTCGCTCTGCACCTCTCCGCTTTTGCAGTTTCCACACACCTCGTCACTCTCCATAAAATTCATATTGTCTGTTTGAGATGCAAGACCTTCCGTTATTGGCAGTTCATTGTCGATGTCAGCTTTGATGACGCGGAAGTCTATATGCTTTCCACCTTCATAAACTAACGTGCCACCGACATCGCCATGCAGCCAACAAACAGGACTACATTTGTGCTTGTCGTTGTATGCAGCCACATATCCGTTGACGGCTTCGATGTATCGGTCTTGCAGAAGTTCAATGTGGGCTTTATTCATAATTCGGAAGGTTTTATTACTTGATATTTCCCGTTTTTCATACGCAAGATTTGACCGCGGTTGTCGCCTACTCGCTTGTACGACACATGCACCCATGCGTAGCCTGCTTCGTCGATAAGTTGGTCAAACGGCAGTTTCAACTCTACAATCATCTTTGCCAATCGGCGGTTCTCCAACTTGCTGCCAGTGTCTATGTCGGCGGCTTCCCCTGTAAGGTGCTGACTGTTCCAAACGCCTCCAACAGCACGGTTGAGTTCTTTGTTCCTATACCCGCTGCTGATGTGGATTGGCTTGCCATAGAACAACCGCAAAGGGTCGAGCACCGCGCCGACTAACGCCGTCAGGTTCTGTTCCACTTCTGGCGTGGTCTTGTTCCATATCCGCTTCCAGTAGTCGCGGCTGTATATTAGTTCGCTTATTGTGAAATATTTTGACATATATATTTCCATTTGTATCCACCAGCACTTTTAGCCTTGCCCAAACAAACTGATGAAATATTTTGCAACTTTATACCCGACTCTATCTGAGCTTGTGATATACTCTCATATTCCGCAACAACCTCATCGTTTTTAGTCATACATACAACCCTCTTACACAAATCACGTCTTCTAAATGGTTTATGCTTCTTGCCTCTATGTGTATTTGCTCTTCGTGATATACAAGTTCCGTAATTCGTGTTTTCTTTTGATGTACACCATTCAAGATTATCGACAGAATTGTTGGTCTTTACTTCGTCTTTATGATTGACAGTTTGTAGATTATTTGGATTGTCAATAAATGTCTTAGCGATAATTCTATGAACCAAAACGGTTTTAACGGAGCCATTATTGCAAAGACATGTCGCATTATATCCATTCTTATAAGAATGTTGCTTCAAAATAACACCCTTAACGTAACGATTGCTTACTCTTCTATCAAGAGACCTTATCTGCCCGAAAGTTGATGCCTGATATAAGCCCTCATACCCAGGTATATCCTTCCATTCTTCTACTCTCATGCCTTGAACCCGTTGCGTTTTAAAAACTCTTGGTAGTCGCCGTTGAGGTACATGATGATGTGCTTCTGTTCCTCGGCCACAGAGTCTATCTTCTTTAAGATTTCCTCGTTGTCCGTGCCGTTCTTCTTGGCTTGTTCGTAGTTCATCTCCGAAAGTT
>Ga0326511_10004312_pt1 | contig 11358 bp, 11 predicted proteins | sample 0_2496_0518_D_FD_203701 | JGI IMG/M metagenome (GOLD analysis project Ga0326511, IMG submission 203701) | Bovine rumen microbial communities from UC Davis, California, United States - 0_2496_0518 | ecosystem: Host-associated > Mammals > Digestive system > Stomach > Rumen | place: USA...
TGACCATGCTGCCTACGGTGTTCCAGTATCTGCCGGTGGCGGTGATCATGTTCTTCGCCACCCGCCTGGGCAACAAGTTCGGCCGCCGGGAGGTCTGCTCCTACGGCGTATTGCTTGCGGCGGTGTTCTACCTGGCGCTGTTCTTGCTGGCCCTGGCCGGCGTCACCAACGTGTGGCTGTATCTGCTGGCCAACCTGATGGCCGGTATCGGCACGGCTTTCATCTTCCTCCTGGTCTGGGTGCTGGCCACCGACACCATCGACTACAACCGGGTGCATTACGGCATCACCGATGAAGCCACCTCCTATGCCTTCTATTCCTTCATGCGCAAACTGGGCCAGACGGTGGCCACCGTCCTCATCAACGTGCCCCTGCTGCGTATCGGCTACGACGGCAGCGAGCTGAAGACCGAGGGCCTCAGCGACGCCGCGCTCCGGACCATGTACAACTACTCCGTCATGATCCCGGCGGTGCTGTTCCTGCTGGTGTTCCTGCTACTGCGCTTCTTCAACCCCCTGAGCAAGAAGAAGGTGGACGAGCTGCAGGTGGAAAAGGCCAAGCTGCTGAAATAACCCGAAAAAGCTCATAAAAAGAACCGGAATTGCAAGATCGCAATTCCGGTTCTTTTTTGTTTTGCCGTCAATACTTGTACACGGGGAAACCGAACATCTCCGCCAGGGCCTCCAGGGCGGCGGCGTGGCGGCCGCGGATGACCACGAAGTGGGGCTCGAAGCCGTCCTTCACGCTGTGTTCCACCGCGTCCCGGCACGGATTATCCGTCCGCACCACGATGGAGGTGCCGGTGAACTGTTTGGGCTTGTCCAGGGCCTCGCCCTCCAGCAGGAAGAAGCGGAAGCTGCCGTCCGGCTCCCGGCCGATGCGGAACACGGTGGCCTCCGGGAAGGCCTCGCAGCCGAAGTCCATGGCCGGGCCGATCTTCCGGTTGGGATGGACGCCCACCACCGCGCCGGTATCCTTTCGGGCCAGGGAACAGGCGGCGGCGCCGCAGTGCCAGAAGGTGACGGTGTTCTCGCCCTCGTCCAGGGACACGGGGTCGCCGAAGAACACAGGCTCGCCGGAGAGCTGCATGCCGATCCACATGGACAGCGCGCCGTAGATATCCGCCTCGCAGGCGGCGGCCACGCCCTCGTCGTTGAGGAGGGAGAGGACGGTGCAAACCGGAGTGCCGAAGGCAGTGAAGAAGTCCGGCCAGCAACGAGAGGCCAGGGCGCCGATATGGTGATCGCGGACGTAATCCGTGTAGGCCTTGCAGAGCCTGGCGTGATCAAGCTGATTCTTCGGGGGCGTCTTGTCCAGGCCGCAGGTGGCGCGGCGGGTCTTCTCCAGATAGTCGGCGCATTCCTCGTCGGAGCAGGCCTTGGCGGCGTCGATGAGCTCCCGGGCCTCGATGGACTCCAGTTCCACGCCGAAGACGTGCATCAGTTCGCTGTCCAGAGCCCGGCCGAAGCCGAAGCCCTGAGGCGTGTGGCCCACGGCCGCCATCCGCAGACTGCGCATGGTCTTCTTCACCCGGGCGGCGGAGACGCAGGCGGACACGGCGGAGACGACAGACTTCTCTTCCGGGGCGCCGAAGGCGTAGGCGAAGCGCCGGCCGCCGAAGGCGCGCAGAGCATTGGCGGCGGAGTAGGCTCCGGTGAGGGAGTTCAGACGCAGGCGGCCGCCGTCGATCACCGGCTCCCGCAGGGTCCACAGCAGGACGGGGCAGTCGAACCGCCGCAGCACCTCGGACATATAGGCTGCGTTGGCGAAGGTGAGATTCTGGAAAACGATGAGATCCGGCTTCAGCGGCGCCAGATAGTCCCGCAGCTGATCCACGCCCAGCAGCATCTCGTCAGGGCAGACAAAGCACTCATCCACCCGGCGGAGCAGGGCTGTGCTGCGCCGGAACTGATCCTGCGCGCTCTCCATATGGAAGGTGGGTACTCCCACCGGTACGTAAACAGGGGTAAAACCGTTCATAGGAAACCTCCCAATTTATTTTTTGGCGTCCGTCCCATCATATGCCCCTGCCGAAAGGATGTCAAGTGCGGAGAGCATTGTCTCTTGACAAAGAACGATGGAGAGCATAAAATTTCACAGGTTACTCAATCTTCGATTTTAAGGAGGAATGAACGTTGAAACAGGATCTGAAGGAGATCTGCCGGGATATCCGCTGCGATATCATGACGTGCATCGGCCATCTGGGCGTGGGCCACGTGGGTGGCTGCCTGTCCGTGGTGGAGGTGCTGGGAGTGCTGTATTTCGAGGCCATGAACGTGGACCCTGCCGACCCCAAAAAACCGGGTCGGGACCGCTTCGTGTGCTCCAAGGGCCATGCCGGTCCCGCGGTGTATGCCACACTCGCCAACCGGGGCTATTTTGATAAGGCTGAACTGCTGACCCTCAACCAGGGTGGCACCCATTTGCCCAGCCATTGCGATATGAATCTGACCCGCGGGATCGACATGACCACCGGCAGCCTGGGCCAGGGCTTCTCCTGCGCCGTTGGCGCAGCGCTGGGCTCCAAGCTGGAGAAGGACGGAGCGACGATCTACGCCCTCATCGGCGACGGTGAGTCCCAGGAGGGCCAGATATGGGAGGCGGCCATGTTCGCCTCCGCCAAGGGCCTTGACAACCTGATCGCTTTTACCGACTACAACAAGCTCCAGATCGACGACACCGTGGCGAAGGTCAACGACATCGCCCCCCTTGCGGACAAGTGGAGCGCCTTTGGCTGGCACGTCATCGACGTGGAGGACGGCAACGACGTGGAGCAGGTGTCCGCCGCCGTGGCCCATGCCAAGGGCAACCGGGGCAGCGGACGGCCCACCATGGTCATCCTGAACACGAAGAAGGGCTGCGGCGTTTCCTTCATCGAGGAGCTGGGCGTGGCCAACCACAACACGAAGGTCTCCGAGGACGACGCCCGGCGGGCCATCGCGGAGATCAGAGGGGAGGAGTGAGCACAATGGAAATGAGAGCTGTTTACGCCGAGTGCCTGGCCGGACTGATGGAGCAGGACCGGCACGTGTGCGTCCTGGACGCTGACCTGGCCAAGGCCAGCGGCACCCGGGGACTCTATGAGCGCTTCCCGGAGCAGATGTTCGACTGCGGCGTGGCCGAGCAGAACATGGCCTCCATCGCCGCGGGGCTGGCCAGCTACGGCTTCAAGCCCTGGATCGAGAGCTTCACTCCCTTCGCCAGCCGTCGCATCTGCGACCAGATCGCCATCTCCATCGCCTACGCCAAGCAGAACGTGAAGATCGTGGGCACGGACCCCGGCATCGCCGCCGAGCTCAACGGCGGTACCCACATGAGCATGGAGGATATCGGCGTCCTGCGCTCCATCCCCGGCATGGTGATCTTCGAGCCGGTGGACAGCGTGCAGCTACGCGCCGCTATGCCGGTGCTGAACGCCTATGAGGGCTGTGTCTATATGCGCCTGTTCCGCAAGGAACTGCCGGACGTGTTCGGCCCGGACTACAAGTTCGAGCTCTTTATGGCCGATACCCTCCGCCTGGGCACCGATCTGACCATCTTCGTCTCCGGCCTGCCCACCGCCGACACCCTTGCTGCGGCGGAGACGCTGGCAGGGGAGGGGATCTCCTGCGAGGTGGTCAACGTCCACACCATCAAGCCCATCGACGCCGATACCGTCCTGGCCGCCGCCCGAAAGACCGGCGCCGTGTTGACGGTGGAGAACCACAACGTGGTGGGCGGGCTCCATTCAGCCGTGGTGGAGACCCTTGCCCGGGAGAGGATCCCCGTGTGCGCCGTGGGCGTACCCGACCGGTTCGGTGAGGTGGGCAAGCTGCCCTATCTGCGCGAGGTGATGGGGCTGACCGCTGAAAACATCGCCGACGCCGCCCGGAAGGCGGCTGCGCTGAAGTAAAGGAGAACAGAAAGATGAAAATTGCCATCGGAAGCGACAAGTCCGGCTTCGCTGTCAAGGAGGCCGTGAAGGCTTATCTGGCTGCCGCCGGCGCGGATTTCGACGATCTGGGGACCACGGATCTGGACGACGTGGTGCCCTATTACGCGGTGGCTGCCAAGGTGGCCCCGCTGGTGCAGGACGGCACCTATGACCGGGCCATCTTGATCTGCGGCACCGGTGCCGGCATGAGCGTGGTGTCCAACAAGTTCAAGGGCGTGTACGCTGTGGCCTGCGAGGGCGTATACTCGGCCAAGATGGCTCGGGCTATCAACAACGCCAACGTACTGTGCATGGGCGGCTGGATCGTAGGGCCGGAAATGGCCCTGGAGATGGTCAAGACCTTCCTGGCCACCGACTGGTGCCAGGATCTGGAGGACTGGCGGGCTGCCAATATGCATAAGTTCGCCGCCCAGGTCAGCGCCATCGAGGACGGCGTCTATGGCCGGTAAGGCGGCGGAGGCATGAAGTCGTCCGGCAAGTGGATGATCGGCGCCATGGTGGTGTCCTGGTCGGTGTTCTACGCCGTCTCCAAGGTCACTGTGGATGCCACAGGCTCGCCCTTTGCTGCGGGGTTTCTTATCCGGGCGGCAGCGTTGGTGTTTCTGACGGCCCAACTGCTGCTGGACGGTCAGTTCCGGCTGTTGTTCCGGCCGGGACGGGCGCTGGGCACACTGCTGCTCATAGGCGTGTTCGGATTCCTGCTGGATCTGTTCGCCAACCTGGGCTATGCCTCCGGTTCCTTGAGCACCGGCACAGCCCTGCTGAAAACCGACGTGCTGATGGCTAACCTGGTTTCCGTGGCGGTGTACCGGAAGAAACTCTACGGCTCCGACTGGCTGGGCACAGCTGTGATGCTGCTGGGCGTGCTGCTGGTGCTGGGGGTGGACTTCCGCTCTATGACCTGGAGCCCCACCGATCTCTTCTTCCTGCTCAGCGCAGCCTGCGTCACGGTGAACGCCTTCATTATCAAGACTGCCCAGACCCGGGGCGGCCAGGGGCCGGATCAGATTTCCTACTACAACAATCTGGTGGTACTGATCCTGTTCGGCGCCTCTGCGCTGCTGCGGGGCGACCTGACGGCGGTGCTGTCCGGCGGCCGGGACTTGCGGTTCTGGACACTGGTGGTTCTGGGCGGCCTGGCCCAGACCGGCATCTACTTTTTCTATTACCGCAATCTCCGGCGCTATGAGGTGTGGGCGGTGAAGCTCTATCTGCTGCTGATGCCGGTGGTCAGCTGCTTCATCGGGACCGTGTTCCTCCACGAGCGACTGACGGCATGGAAGCTGGTGGGCATCGTCGTGGTGATGGCCGGCGCGGCGCTGATCCTGCTGCGCGAGCACCTCCACCCGGAGGGAAAAGAGAACAGAGAGGACGTTTGAATGGATATTTTGAACGAGCTGCGGCAGAAAAACCCGTCTCTGCCGCTGTATGAGGTCACCGACCCGGCCTTTGCCCGTTACGGCCGCGTGCTGACAGACCTGGACTGCGGCGCGCTGCTGGCCGCCCTGAAGGGCACGGAGATCCCCGGCGAGGGCAACCGCTACGTGGCCTCCCACCCGGATCTGGAGGCCGCTGCCGGCGAGCTGGGACGAATGGTGTATGGCGAAATGCCTTTACAGATTGGCTACTGCAACGGCCGGGGCTGCACCCTCAACGCCGAGGAGTATCACAAATGCAGCGAGGTGAACCTGACCTCCACGGGCCTGGTGCTGCTGCTGGCCCTGCCGGAGGATATCCGGGACGGCGCCCTGGACAGCGGCGACGTGGTGGGCTTCTACCTGCCGCCGGAGGTGCCGGTGGAGATCTATCCCCTGGTGCTGCACTTCGCCCCATGCCGGGTGCGGCCGGAGGGCTTCAACTGTCTGGTGGCTTTGGAAAAAGGAACCAATGAGCCCCTCTCCCGCCGGCCGGATCCGGATGCCCGGGGCGAGGAGCGGTTTTTGTGGATGGTCAACAAGTGGCTTCTGTGCCACCCGGATTCACCCCAGGCCGCCAACGGCGCTTATGTAGGCATCACCGGTGAGAACCTGTGCCTGGAGATCTGAACAGCGCGGAGAAAAATCGAGACGGCGGACACGGTGTGTCCGCCGTCCCTTTTAAAGCGGAATCTTTACCCGTTCACCGAAATAAAGCAATAGACAACCGCCTGTAGGGGTGGTATAATATGGGCGTAAAGGAGCGCTGTCTTTTGTGGGCGGCGCGTATCCCGGCCGGGCCGGAGATGAAAAACAAGGAGGAAATTATATGGGAGAATTCGGTAAAAAAGTCATCGATCTGGCCACTACCTACGGCGGAAAGATAATCCTGGCCATCGTCGTACTGATCATCGGACGCTTCGTGGTCAATGCGCTGGCCAAGGCCATCGGCAAGATCCTGGACCGCGGCAAACTGGACGAGACGGTCAGGCTCCTGCTGAAGAAGATCATCAAGATCCTGCTGTACGCGGTGCTGTTCATCAGCGTCATCGAGATCCTGGGCGTGCCCATGTCCAGTGTGCTGGCCATCCTGGCCTCCTGCGGCCTGGCGGTTGGCCTGGCGCTCCAAGGCGCTCTGGGCAACCTGGCCGGCGGCCTGATGATCCTGATCTTCAAGCCCTTCAAGGTGGGCGACTACGTGGAGTCCGGCGGCAACCAGGGCGTGGTACAGGACATCAGCATCTTCTATACCACGCTCATGACCCTGGACAATAAAAAGGTCCTTATCCCCAACGGCGATCTCATGAACGCCAGCATCACCAACTATTCCGCCGCGGAACAGCGTCGGGTTGACCTGGACTTCAAGATCACCAACGACATCGATGCGGAGCTTGTCAAGCGCGTGCTGCTGACCGCTGCCCAGGGGACCCCCGGCGTGGTGTCCGAGCCCGCTCCCTTCGCCCGGCTGACCGCCGTGGATGACGATACCTACATCTTCACCGTCCGCGCCTGGTGCGCCACCGGCAGCTATTGGGACGTGTACTTTGACCTGATCGAGGCCTGCAGCGCCGCTTTGGCCGCCAACGGCATCGACGATCCCGAGGAGCGCATCGCCGTCCGCCTGGTCAAGGAGGATGCGGAGTAAGCGCCCGCCCAAATTCGCACAGAAACCGCGGCGGCCCCACCGGGGCCGCCGCTCTTTTTCGCCTTTTCAAGAATAGTGTGGAAAACAGCCTCGTTCGGTGGTATAATGATTCGGAATATGACGCCGGAGCACCCGGCACAGGAGGTTTTTTGCCATGGAACTGACGAAATATACGGATCTCATCATGGAGAAGGCGGCGAAGCTGCTGTCCATCGACTCTCCCACGGGCTACACCGCCGACGCGGCGGAATGGGTCTGCCGGGAGTTTGAGGCCCTGGGCTACGCCCCGCGCCTGACCGTCAAAGGCGGCGTGCTGGTGAAACTGGCGGACGGCCCGGCGGAGGCGGCCGACAACGGATTGCTGCTGGAGGCCCACACCGACACCCTGGGCGGTATGGTCAGCCGCATCAAGTCCGACGGCCGGCTGGAGCTGACCCGGCTGGGCGGCATGAATCCCAACAACGCCGAGGCGGAGAACGTCCGGGTGGTCACCAAGTTCAACGGCGTGCTGGTGGGCACCTGCCAGTTGGTCAACGCCTCCATCCACGTCAACGGTCAGTACAACGACACCAAGCGGGAGTGGAGCAGCGTGGAGGTGGTCCTGGACGAGGACGTCAAGTCCAAGGAGGATGCCGAGAAGCTGGGCGTCCGGGTGGGAGACATCGTCTGCTTTGAGCCCCGGACCCGCATCACCGGGAGTGGCTACATCAAGAGCCGCTTTCTGGATGATAAGTTCAGCGTGGCCATCCTGCTGGGTTATGCCAGGTACCTGAAGGAGACCGGTGCCGCCACCGACCGCCCTGTCTGGGCCCACGTCACTGTGTATGAGGAGGTGGGCCACGGCGGCTGCGGCTCTGTTCCGGCAGGCGTCACCGAGGCCATCTCTGTAGACATGGGCTGCGTGGGAGAGGGGCTCAGCTGCACCGAGCGGCAGGTCTCCATCTGCGCCAAGGACAGCGGCGGCCCCTACAGCTACGAGGTGGTCAAGGGCCTGGTGGCCGCTGCCGAAAAAACCGGCGCGGACTACGCCGTGGACGTGTATCCCTTCTATGGGTCTGACGTGGAGGCTACCCTGGGTGCCGGCTACGACCTGCGCCACGGCCTCATCGGCCCCGGTGTCTATGCCTCACACGGCTACGAGCGCAGCCACCGGCTGGGTGCGGAGAATACCCTGCGCCTGCTGCTGGGCTACACGATTCGATAACAAACACACGGGAGAGATCATATGACCGACTATTTTGCCCCGGCCCTGTCGCCGGACGAGATCCGCGCCCTCAGCAGCATCGGTCTGGCCCACGTGGGCGACGCGGTGTTCGAGCTGCTGGTGCGCACCTGGCTCTGCGCCCACGGGAAGGCCACCGGCAGGACCCTCCACCGGGCGGCGGTGGAGCTGGTCTGCGCTCCGAAGCAGGCAGAGCTTGGCGCCCGGATCCTGTCGCTGCTGACGGAGGAAGAACACGATGTGTTCCGCCGGGGCCGCAACGCCAACGTCCACACCATCCCCCAGCACGCTACCCGGGCGCAGTATCAGCAGGCCACGGCACTGGAGGCGCTGCTGGGCTGGTTGTGGCTCACGGGCCGCAGGGACCGGGTCAACGAGTTGTTCGCCGCCATGATGGAGGAGGAAGTCTGATGCCGCTGGATGCCGTTTGCCTGCAGGCTGTGGTGGGGGAGATCGCCCCCGCTGTCATCGGCAGCCGTATCGAGAAAATCCAGCAACCCGCCCGGGATCAGGTGGTGCTTTTGCTGCGCCACGGGCGCCGCCTGCTGCTGTGCGCCAATCCTAACCAGCCCCGCATCCAGCTGACGGAGCTGATCCGTGACAACCCGGCCCAACCCCCCATGTTCTGCATGCTCCTGCGAAAATATCTCCAGGGCGGTGTTATCACCGACCTGGTCCAAGAGCCACTGGAGCGCGTCGTGACGCTGACGGTACGCTCCGCCGATGAGTTGGGGGAGCGCAGCGACTATCGCCTGGTGCTGGAGCTGGTGGGCCGTCGGGCCAACCTGATCCTTTGCGACGAGAACGGCCGCATCATCGACTGCCTGCGCCGGGTGGATCTGGAGATGTCGGAGGAGCGGCAGGTGCTGCCGGGCCTCTTTTACCATTTGCCCCCCGGACGGGGTGGCCTGTCCCCGCTGGAGGCGGAGGAGGACAGCTTTGCTGCCGCTCTGGCTGCCTGTCCCGCGGGCGAGCCCCTGGACCGCTGGCTGGTGGATTCCTTCACCGCCATGTCGCCCCTGGTAGCCCGGGAGGTCGTCTGCCGGGCCTTCGGCGACGCCTCCCACCCGGCCGGAGATGACCGTTCGATCCTGTGGGACGCCTTCGCCCAGTGGCGGGACGATGTAAAGGAAAACCGCTTTATTCCTGCAGTTATCAAGCGAGATGGAGTGCCATCGGACTTCTCGTACCTGCCTGTGGAGCAGTACGGCGGCTATGCCGTCTGGGAGCGCGCAGACAGCTTCTGCGCCCTGCTGGACGAGTTCTATGTACGGCGGGAGCAGGCCGAACGGGTGCGCCAGCGGGGCAGGGATCTGCTAAAGACCGTAACCAACGCACGGGACCGGGTGCGGCGGAAGCTCGCCGCACAGGAGAAGGAGTATCTCCGCACCCTGGACAGGGATCAGCTGCGCCTCTGCGGTGAGTTGATCACCGCAAATCTCTACCGCATGGAGCGTGGGCAAGCCCGGCTGACGGCGCAGAACTACTACGCTGACGGCTGCCCGGAGGTGGAGATTCCGCTTGATCCCCGCCTATCGCCCCAGGAGAATGCCGCCCGGTACTTCAAGCAGTATACCAAGGCGAAAACGGCAGAGCGAGTGCTGACAGAGCAGCTGGAGAAGGGCCGGGGCGAGCTAGCGTATCTGGAGAGCGTGCTGCAGGAGCTGTCCCAGGCGGAGAGTGAGCAGGACTTCCTGGACGTGCGCGCCGAACTGGAGAGCGGGGGATACCTTCGCACCAAAGGAAAAAAGCAGGTCCAGCGCCCCTCCAGACCCCGGGAGTTCCGCTCCTCGACGGGGTTGCGGATCCTGGTGGGTCGAAACAACCGGCAGAACGACAAACTGACCCGCGATGCCCGCCGCTGGGATATCTGGCTCCACACCCAGAAGATTCACGGGTCCCACGTAATCCTCTGCGCCGAGGACGGCGAGCCGGATGAGAGGAGCATTTATGAGGCGGCGGTGCTGGCGGCGTTCTATTCACAGGCCAGGGACGGAGCCGGCGTCAGCGTGGACTATACACCGGCCCGCAACGTAAAAAAACCCGTGGGAAGCCGCCCTGGCATGGTCGTGTACACCACGTATCAGACTATCGTGGTGGACCCGGACGAATCGCTGGTGAAGTCGCTGGGGGAGAGCGTGCGATGAGACGGCGCCGGGTTACCGTGACGGTGGACCGGCCGCTGGGTTCCCGCCATCCGTCCCATCCGGACGTGATTTATCCCGTGAACTATGGCTTTGTGCCTGGCCTGATGGCCGGGGACGGGGAGGCTCAGGACGTCTATATCCTGGGCATGGCCGAGCCGGTGGAGACCTTCACCGGAGAGGTGATCGCCGTGATCCACCGTCGGAACGATGTGGAGGACAAGTGGGTGGCAGCGCCGGAGGGTGTGACATTCACCCCGGAGGAGATCGCCCGGGCGGTGGATTTCATGGAACGCTTTTTTGACAGCGAGATCTGCATGACGGACCCGACGGGGGAAGAATGACGCCGAAGACGACCGGCAAAACGATAAAAGAGAGGGGACGGAACCACCCCAATGTCATTAAGATAATGGTATTGGATGAATGGGAACAGGCTGAGGGAATGAGCACATCGGGAACGGTGTGCTCATTTTCATGAAAAAAGGCATGGCAAGGAGACAGACGGTAGTCTGCCAAAAAAAGGACTGTTCAAAAGGGGAAGATTATGCTACCCTATAGAGGAAGCTGAAGGGCGGTCTTTGTATCGGCTTTCGTGTATTACTTCGACCCGGGCGAACAGGAAGAAGCAATTTCGAAAGCAAAACTTCAAGCTTGGGTGGAGATACGTTTCCCAGGAAGAAATTGCGGCAAATATGTACAGCAGCAGAGAAGTTGACCGAATAGGAAAGCTTTGTGTTGTGTTTCTGAATGACTACGTGCGAGGTAATCAACTCAGAAAAGTTGTACATGGTGAGTTTCGCAAAGATTTCCTGGTAGATGTGCTCCACCTTTTTTGCGTGGAGGTGGACGAGACCAAGGGTGTATTTGAGCTGGCGGAAGGCAGTTTCAATTCCCCAGCGTCTGGCGTAGAGGAGTCTGAGCTCAGCGGGTGGGAAAGCGTCATCAGGCAGATTGGTAACGACGGTTTCAAAGGAATCTGCAGAAAGCCTGAACCGAAC
>Ga0326511_10004314_pt1 | contig 11356 bp, 7 predicted proteins | sample 0_2496_0518_D_FD_203701 | JGI IMG/M metagenome (GOLD analysis project Ga0326511, IMG submission 203701) | Bovine rumen microbial communities from UC Davis, California, United States - 0_2496_0518 | ecosystem: Host-associated > Mammals > Digestive system > Stomach > Rumen | place: USA: California...
GGCAGAGTTGTCCTGGAACAGGTCGCGGTTGGTGTCGAGCTCGCTTCCGGCGCAGTTGATGTAGCCCTTGGCCAGCAGGCCCAGCACGGTGTTCATCATGCCGTTGTGGGCTTTGATGAGTTCGTGGCTGGAGTTGATGGTGAGGGTCACGAACTTGGCCGTGCGAATCTTGTCGATGTGGGTGTGGTTGGAGAAAGCCTTCTCGATGTTGCGCATGTTGGAACCGCCGCCCGTGAGGATGATGCCGCCCAGCAGCTTGTCGTAGTATTCGTTGGGAATCTGTTCGCGCACGTTGAGCACGATTTCCTCCAGTCGGCCTTCCACGATGTCGATGAACTTGCGGCTCTCCACCTGTCGGTCCTGGTCGATGGAGTATTTCAGCGTGTCGTCGATCTCGTTGTTGTCGGTGAAGGCCGAAGCATACTTCAGTTTCATCTTTTCGGCGTCGGTTTCCTCCATTTGCAGCGAGGCAATGTCCTTCGTGATGTTGTTGGAGCCCAGGGGGATGACGGCCAGGTGGCGCAGCACGTTCTTGGAAAAGACGGCCACGGTGGTGGTGTCGGCGCCGATGTCGACCAGTGCACAGCCCGAACGCTTTTCGGCTTCGGTGAGCACGGCGTTGGCCAGGGCCAGCGGTGCCAGATACATCTCGACCACCTTGATGTCGGCCGTTTCGAAACACTTGTTCAGGTTCTGGAAGAAAGCCTTGCGCTCCAGAATGTTCAGGTAGTTGCCCTCCAGCCGCGAGGCACGAATGCCCACGGGGTCGAGCTGCAGTTGCGAGTCGACGCGATATTCCTGTTCGGCCACGTCGAGAATCTTCTGGTCGGGGTAGTCCAGCGTGCGGTTGGCCTCCATGAGCTCCACCACCATTTCCTGCGTGATGATGGTGTCGGCAGGCAGGTCTTTCGACACCACGTTGCGCACGCCGCGAATGCTCTGTCCGCCCACGCCCACAAACACCTGTGTGATGTGCACCTTGAGCTGGGTCTCCAGTTTCTTCACGATGTTGGTGAGGCACTGTGCTGTCTTGTCGATGTTGTAAACCACGCCCTTGCGGATGAAGGACGACGAGTCTTCCTTTGCAATGGCCAGCACGCTGATGCTGCCGTCGGGCTTCTTCTGTCCGGCAATGCCCGTCACCTTCGATGAGCCGAGCTCAATTGCTACGATAAATTCCTTGTCTGCCATATCTTTTTATGTTTTTTCTTTTTCGTCTTGTCGTTTTTATCTTCGTTTGCAAATAATCTGGTTGTCGAACTCCACGCTGACGCGCGAGTATTTGTTCCATCCGGCCTGGCTCAGACCGTAGCGATAGAACTTGCGCAGGCGTTCCAGTTTGGTTCTCACCCCCGTGGGCTGGCCCAGATAGGCAATGTGGTCGCCCACGCGCGGCACAATCTCTACGGAGCCGTCGCCGAGCACGTTGAACTGTTCTATCTGGTTCTTCCAGAAGTCGTCGGTGAGCACCAGGCCGGCCAGCGGTGCCAGCACCTTTGCAGCATAGCTTTTGCTGATGCTGCCTGTGGCAATGATGAGGTTGCAGGTGTAGTCTGTTTGCGGCATCACCTCGCCGTGGCTGTCAACGAAGTAGTCGGCCCCTTCGGTCATGACGCGCACCACGGGTATGCGCTGTTTGATGTCGATGCACAGATGTCCGTTCTGTGTTTTGTAGCACTGTGCCTGTTCTATGAGCTCGTTGCCCTGCAGCGTTTCCTCAATCTGTCGGGTGTTGATCTGGTTCATGGGTTGCGACACGGGGTAGATGCGGGCCGTGACCAGCATTTGCTTCACGTGGTTGGGCGTGAGGAAGCCTTCCACCACCTCTTGCTCAATGTTGATGTTCACGTCGGTGCACAGGTTGTTCTGCTCGTCGGGCTTGTTGAAGGCGGTCATGGCCAGCACCAGATAGACCCCCACCAGCATGTCGAGGGTCACGATGATGGCTTTCTTCCAGTTCACGTTCAGTTTCATGCGCGTTGTTGTTTTGTGGGTGTTAGAGTCTTGCTTGCAGAATGCGTGCTATCTGTGGCACCAGGTTGTCGAGATCGCCGGCACCCAGGATGACGAGCACGTCGAAAGAGCGGTCTTTCACCAGGTCGATGACTTGGTCTTTGCTCACGATCTGTTTCTCGATGCCGGGGCGCAGACGGTCGTAGATGAGCTGCGACGTGACGCCCTCGATGGGCTGTTCGCGTGCAGGATATATTTCGGTCAGGATCACCTCGTCGAGCTGGCTCAGCGCGTCGGCAAAGTCCTGGTAGAAATCGCGAGTGCGGGTGTACAGGTGGGGCTGGAAGATGGCCGTGATGTGGCGGTCTTTGTAAAGTTCGCGCAGACTGCGGGCACTCTGATAGATTTCCTTGGGGTGGTGGGCATAGTCGCTCAGCAGCACCAGCCGGTCGGTCTTGATCTTGAAGTCGAATCGGCGGTCAACGCCCCCGTAGGTCTTCATGCCTATGCGCAGCTCGTCGGCTGTGCAGCCGGCCAGTTGGGCCATGGCCATGGCCGCCACGCCGTTCTCGATGTTGATGGGAATGGGCTGTCCCAGTTCCACGTTCTTGACACACTCGATGGGCGACACAAAGTCGAAGGTGATGGTTCCGCGCTCAATGCGTATGTTTTCGGCGTGGAAGTCGCCTTCGTCGCGGCTGTACTCATAGCGGCGCACGCCAGCGACCAGGTTCTCCTTCATCTCCAGGTTCTTGTGAATAATCAGGGCACCCTCGGGCTGAATGAGTTCGGTGTAGTGGCGGAAACTTTCCAGATAAGCCTCCTTGGTGCCGTAGATGTCGAGGTGGTCGGGGTCGGTCGATGTAATCACCGTCATGAACGGCGACAGGTGGTGGAACGAACGGTCGAACTCGTCGGCTTCGATTACCACGTAGTCAGAGTTGGCCGACAGGATGTAGTTGGTGCCATAGTTCTTCGAAATGCCGCCCAGGAAGGCGTTGCAGTCCAGGTGACTTTGGTGCATGATGTGGGCACACATGGTCGACGTGGTTGTCTTGCCATGCGTTCCGGCCACGCACAAGCCGCGCATCTGTCGGGTGAGCGTGCCCAGCACCTGTGCGCGCTTCTCAATGCAGAAGTTGTTCTGGCGGAAGAACTGCAGTTCCTTGTGGCTGTCGGGAATGGCAGGCGTGTAGACCACTAGGCATGTTTCCTGTTTCTTGCAGGTGTGCGGAATCTCGTCTACGTTTTCCTCATAGTGAATGACGGCCCCTTCCTTCTCCAGTTGCAGCGTCAGCGGTGTGGGTGTTTTGTCATAGCCGCCCACCACCAGGCCGCGACTCATGAAATAGCGGGCAATGGCGCTCATGCCAATGCCGCCGATGCCGATGAAGTAAACTGCTTTTATTTGTTTGCAATCCATGTTCTTGTTTTCTTTATTTGTTGGGCTGTTGACTGTTGATGCCGGTGGCATCGGCCAGTTTCAGTCCCGCTGTTTTCTTTACTTTTGAGCCAGTTTGATCACTTCGCGAGCAATGATGTTGGCCGAGTCCGGCAGGGCCATCTTCAGCACATTGGCGCTGAGCGATGCCAGCTGGGCCTCGTCGTTCACGGTGCTGATGGCCAGCTCGATGAGTTTCTGCGGTGCTTCAGCGTCGCTCACGAACAGCGCTGCGCCGCGATTCACCAGTGCCATGGCGTTTTTGGTCTGGTGGTCTTCGGCCACGTTGGGGCTGGGCACCAGAATCACGGGCTTGCCAATGAGGCAAAACTCGCTGATGCTGCTGGCTCCTGCACGGCTGATGACCAGGTCGGCAGCCTTGTAGGCCACGCCCATGTCGGTGATGAAGTCGGTCACCAACAGGTTCTTGGGCTGTCCTTTCTGCTTCAGCTGTTCGGCAATGTGCTGGCTGTAGTATTTGCCTGTTTGCCAAATGAACTGCAGTCCCGAGGCAGCAATGTCGTCGAGGTGGCCCAGTACGCTTTCATTGATGGTGCGTGCGCCCAGGCTTCCGCCCACGATGAGCACCGTCTTCTTGCCGGCATCCAGCGACAGGGAGCGCAAGGCGTCGTCGCGAGTCACGCTGGTGTCGAGCAGGGCCTGTCTCACGGGGTTGCCTGTCAGCATGATTTTCTCAGCAGGGAAGAAGCGTTCCATGCCCTCATAGGCCACGCATATTTTCTGAGCCTTCTTGGCCAGCAGCTTGTTGGTGACGCCTGCGTAGCTGTTCTGCTCCTGAATGAGGCAGGGAATGCCCATCTGTGCAGCCTTGTTCAGCGTGGGACCACTGGCGTAGCCGCCCACTCCCACAGCCACCATGGGCTTGAAGTCGCGAATGATTTTCTTGGCCATGCGCTGACTCTTCCATATCTTGAACAGCACCTTGATGTTGTTGAGCAGGTGCTTGCGGTCAAAACCGCAGATGGGCAGTCCCTTGATTTCATAGCCAGCAGCCGGCACGCGCTGCATTTCCATGCGTCCTTCGGCTCCAACAAACAGTATTTTGGCATCAGGGCACTGGGCCTTGATGGCGTTGGCAATGGAGATAGCGGGGAAGATGTGGCCGCCGGTGCCGCCTCCGCTCACAATGACTCTTAGTTCTTCTTTTTCTTTCATAACGGGTTGCATGATTTTATGTGGTGGCCGTTTTTTCTTTCATAACGGGTTGCATGATTTTATGTGGTGGCCGTATTGATGCGCTTGGCCGAACGGCTGACGCTCAGGATGACACCAATGTAGGCACAGTTGATGATGGTCGACGTGCCGCCCTTGGAGATGAGGGGCAGTGGCTGGCCGGTCACGGGCATCAGGCCCACGGCCACCAGCATGTTGATCGTGGCCTGCAGCACCAGCATCAGTGCTAGTCCCAGCACCAGAAAGGCCGGAAAGTTGTTTTCGCAGCGGCCTGCTATGCGTGCAGCACGGAAGAGCAGGATGATGTAGAGGAACACCACGAAGATGGCGCCTAACAGTCCCATTTCCTCAATGACGATGGCGTAGATGAAATCGCTGAAAGCCTGAGGCAGGAAGTCGCGCTCGGTGGAGTTGCCCGGTCCCTTGCCGATGATGCCCGACGAGGCAATGGCAATGTTGGCATGGCCCACCTGGTAGTTCTTGTCGATGTCGTAGTCCTTGGCAGCCACGTCGTTGCCGTCGGAGTGCTTCAGTATTCGGTTGCGCCAGGTGGCAAAGCGATGGAACACGCCGCCACCTTTGATTTCGTCCTTGCTGGCCGTCTGTGCCGTGGCAGTAGCCGTCTGTGGCTCATCGTTTTTCTGCTCCAGACTGCCCAGTGTGAGCACCAGGGTGAGGAAAACGGCTATGAGCAGCACTCCTGCTCCCATCAGTTTGCCCAGCTGTGCCATGGGCACACGACCGATGAACATCATCATGAAGATGACCATGCACAGCAGTGCTGCGGTCGACAGATTCTCAATGCCGATGATGAAAGCCATGGGCAGCAGCAGCCACAGCACATATTTGAAAGCTTTCTCATCGGCACCCTTGCCGTCGGCTCGCTGCATGGCGCTCAGAATCTGAGCTGTTGCAAGCACCATGGTTCCCTTGGCTATTTCAGAAGGCTGGAAGGTGAAGCCCGCCAGCTTGATTACGCGGTTGGCACCATTGATGCTTTCGCCGCCAACAAGCACCCAGAGCAGTGTGCTGAAGCTGATGAACAGCATGAGCGGTGTGATGATCTTGAAGTAGCGGCACGGGATGTTGAGCGTCACGATGGCCACGAACAGGCCGAACAGAATCATGCCCGTGTGGTAGAACAGGGGCATCATGTAGTTCTGCGACTTGTACGTCAGCGTGCTCGATGCCGAGAACACCTCGACAATGCTGATGAGACAAAGGAAGAGGAATACCATCCAGATTACCTTGTCGCCTTTAAAGAGATTGCCTATTTTGTGGTTCATATTTTCTTTTTTTGCAGCGTTTCCAGTCTTACTGGTCTTTCTCCAGCCATGACGGCCATTCAGGTTTTGTGCCTGCTTCTATAGGTTTCTCACCAGTTCCTTGAACTGTTCGCCACGGTCTTCCATGTTCTTGAACAGGTCGAACGAGGCGCAGCAGGGGCTCAGCAGCACGGTTTCGCCCGGTTGTGCCAGTTCGTAGCATGCTTCCACACATTCGCGCATGGAGTGAGTGTCGCGCACGGGCAGTCCCAGCTGGTCGAAGTTGTCGTGCAGTTTCTGGTTGTCGGCCCCCAGATAGACCAAGGCCGAGCACTTTTCCTTGACCAGCGGGATGATGGGTGCATAGTCGTTGCCCTTGTCCTTGCCGCCGATGATGAGCACCACGCGCGTCTTCATGGAGTCGAGCGCATACCAGCATGCATCCACGTTGGTGGCTTTCGAGTCGTTCACATACTGCACGCCGCGCACGGTAGTCACCTTTTCCAGGCGGTGCTCCACGCCGGGGAAGTCGCTCAGGCTCTTTCGAATCACCTCTTTCCTGATGCCGGCAATGTTGCCCGCGATGCCAGCAGCCAGCGAGTTGTAGATGTTGTGGCGGCCAGTCAGGCTCAGAGCCTCCTGCTCCATGTTGAAGGGTTCGGGCTTTTCGATGACATACTTGCCTTCTTCGATGTAGCCTATGGAGCCTTTCTCCTTCAGTTCCGAGAACGGGTAGCGAATGGCCTTGATGTCGTATTTCTCCAGTTCGCGCTGAATCACGGGGTCGTCGTTCCAGTAGATGAAGGCATCTTCGCACGTTTGGTTCTGCAGGATGCGCATCTTGGCATTGACGTAGTTCTGCATTTCGAAGTTGTAGCGGTCCAGGTGGTCGGGCGTGATGTTCAGCAGGATGGCAATGTTGGCGCGGAAGTCGTACATGTTGTCCAGCTGGAACGAGCTCAGCTCAATAATATAATATTGGTGTGGCTCTTCGGCCACCTGCAAGGCCAGCGAGTGTCCGATGTTGCCTGCCAGTCCGCAGTCATAGCCCGCCTCGCGGAAGATGTGGTAGATGAGGCTGGTTGTGGTGGTCTTGCCGTTAGAGCCAGTGATGCAAATCATCTTTGCCGTTGTGTAGCGGCCAGCAAACTCAATTTCGCTGATGATGTGTATGCCCTTTTCAATTGCCTTCTTCACCATGGGAGCCGTGTCGGGGATGCCTGGGCTCTTGACGATTTCGTCGGCATTGAGAATCTTTTCCTCGGTGTGCTGTCCTTCCTCCCATTCAATGTGTCGGTCGTCGAGCATCTGCTTGTAGCGAGCAGCTATCTTCGACATGTCCGAAACAAACACGTCGAAGCCCTCTTTTTTTGCCAGTACTGCGGCACCTGCACCGCTTTCTCCGGCTCCTAATATAACGATTCTTTTCATCTCATTTTAAGTGTTATGATGGTTAGTGCCGCCAGGATGATGGTGGTAATCCAGAAGCGGATGGTTATCTTTGACTCATGGAAGGGGCGGTGCGGCCATCCTTTCAGTACATAAGTGGATGTTGGGTCCAGTTGACTGTCCAGCTTGCGGAAGTTGTCGTGTATGGGTGTGGCTCGGAACACGCGCACGCGTCGGCCTTTGCGTTTCTGAATCTTGAACCACTGGGTCTGGATGATCACGCTGAGGCTTTCCACAAAGAAGATGCCGCACAGGATGGGCAGCAGCAGCTCCTTGTGTATGATCACGGCACACACGCCGATGATGCCGCCAATGGTGAGCGAGCCCGTGTCGCCCATGAAAATCTGGGCAGGGTAGGCGTTGTACCACAGGAAGCCAATCATGGCCCCCACAAAGGCGCATAGGAACACCACCAGTTCTTCGCTGTGCGGAATATACATGATGTTGAAGTAGCTGGCATAGCCAATGTGGCTCGACACGTATGCCAGTATGCCCAGTGCCACGCCGATGATGGCCGAGTTGCCGGCACACATGCCGTCCATGCCGTCGTTCAGGTTGGCACCGTTCGACACGGCCGTGACCACCAGGATGGTCATGAGCACAAAGAACACCCAGCCCGCAGCCACCTTATTGCTGCCCATGAAGCTCATGATCTTCGAGTAGTTCAGGTTGTGCTCCTTGATGAAGGGGATGGTGGTCTGCAGCGATTTCACAGCCTCCTTCTTGTGTTTCACCACGATTTCCTGGTTGGGGCTCACCGTGTTCACGTTTTCGCGCACCACGGCATCGGGGCTGAGCCACAGCGTCAGGCCCACGATGAAGCCGATAGACACCTGGCCGACAATCTTGTATTTGCCCTTCAGTCCGTTCTTGTCGCGCCTGAAAATCTTGATGTAGTCGTCGAGAAAGCCCAGGAATCCCAGCCAGAGCGTGGTGGCCACCATGAGGATGATGTAGATGTTGCGCACGCGTCCCAGCAGAATCACGGGCAGCAGGATGCTCACAATGATGATGATGCCGCCCATCGTGGGCACGCCTTTCTTCTCCACGCCGAAGGGGTCGATGGCCGCGTCGCGTTCGGTTTCGAATATTTTCTTGCGCTTCATGTATTTGATGAAGTGCTCGCCGAACCATGCCGAGATGACAAGCGACAGAATCAGGGCCAGCAGCGAGCGGAACGAAATGTAGCTCCACATGTGGGCCCCCGGTATGTTGAATTGCTCTAAGAAGCGGAAGAGATAGTAAAGCATATTTCCGATGTTCGATTTACATGTTTACGATTATGCGCCGAAGATGTTTCTCACCTCTTCGCGGTCGTCGAAGTGGTGCTTCACGCCTTTCACCTCCTGATAGTCCTCATGGCCCTTGCCAGCAATGAGAATCACGTCGCCTTTCTGTGCCAGAGCCACGGCCGTCTTGATGGCTTCGCGGCGGTCGGCGATGCTGATCACCTTCTTCAGCTGCTTCTGGTCAAGTCCGGCCAGCATGTCGTTGATGATGTCCTGCGGCTCTTCGAAGCGCGGGTTGTCGCTGGTGATGATCACGCGGTCGCTCTGCTTCACGGCCTCCTGTGCCATGAGTGGTCGCTTGCCCTTGTCGCGGTTGCCTCCGGCTCCGCACACGGTGATTACCTGTCCCTGTCCGTTGAGCACCTCGTGAATGGCCTTCAGCACGTTCTCCAGGGCGTCGGGTGTGTGGGCATAGTCCACGATGGCGGTCACGCCGTCGGCCGAGCGTATGGGTTCCAGTCGTCCGGCCACGCTCTTCAGCGTGCTCAGCACCAGCAGCACGTCGTCGGGCTTTTGCCCCAGCATGAGTGCAGCGCCGTAGACGGCCAGCAGGTTGCTCACGTTGAACTTGCCAATGAACTGCACGCCCACTTCGTGTCCGTCCATTTCCAGGTACATGCCTTCAAAGTGGCACTCAATGATGCGTGCCCTGTAGTCGGCCATGGCGCGTGTGCTGTAGGTCTTCACCGTGGCTTGTGTGTTCTGCACCATGTACATGCCGTTCCTGTCGTCGGCGTTGGTGATGGCAAAGCTGCCCTTGGGCAGCATGTCGAAGAACGCCTTCTTGGCGTCGCGATAGTTTTCCACCGTCTTGTGATAGTCCAGGTGGTCGCGCGTCAGATTGGTGAAGATGCCGCCTGCAAAGGTCAGTCCGCCGATGCGGTGCTGTGCAATGGCGTGGCTGCTGCACTCCATGAACACATACTGGCAGCCAGCGTCGACCATGCGTCGCAGCAGTCGGTTCAGCTCGATGGGGTCGGGCGTGGTGTGGTCGGCGGGCACGGCTTCGCCTTCGATGTAGTTGCACACGGTTGAGAGCAGTCCGCACCTGAAGCCCAGCTTGCGGAACATATTATATAATAAGGTGGCAATGGTGGTCTTGCCGTTGGTTCCCGTCACGCCCACCAGCTTCAGTCGGGCCGAAGGGTTGCCCTGGAAGGTGGTGGCCACGGTGCCCACGCAGGCTTCGGTAGACTGCACCTGCACGTAGGCGACGCCCTCGGCAGGCTGTTGGGGCAGGTCTTCGCACAAGATGGCGGCGGCCCCCTGTTGCAGTGCCTTGTCGATGAACTTGTGGCCATCGGTCACGGTTCCCTTGATGGCCACGAAGAGATGTCCTGGTGCAATGCGCCTCGAGTCGATGTTCACGTCGCTGATTTCCACGTCGGCAGGGCCGATGATGGACTTCACGTCAACGTTTTTCAGCAGTTCACTCAGTTTCATATCGCGTTATTTTCTGTTTTTTTCTCAATTCAGTTCCAGTTCGCACGTCATGCCGTCGCGCAGCGTAGCGCCGAAAGGCACGCTCTGTCGCTTCACGCGTCCGGTTCCGCTCAGTCTCACTTTCAGTCCGCGTGTCTCCAGCATGTACACGGCGTCGCGGGCCCCCATGCCCGTCACGTCGGGCATGCTGTTGCGTGGCTGTTTCGTTTCTGTCAGCCTCACCTCCTGTCTGTCGCTCTGGGTCTTGCCCCAGATGGGTGTGCCGTCGGCATAGTTGCCGCCCCATCCGCCTTTGGTGGCAATGCCCAGCTGGTTCAGCACATAGTCGGCAGCCAGCACGTTGCCGTTCTTCACCTCGGGAATGAGCACCGAGGTCGAGTCGTGGGCATCCTCAAGCTTCACCTTCATGTATTTGGCCATGACGCCTTCGGAAATCTGGTGGAACACGGCTCCGGCCATGCCGCCGCCCGATGCCGGCAGTCCGGGTTTCTTCAGGCACACGATGCAGGAATAGAGCGGATTGTCGGCGGGGAAGTATCCGCAGAACGAGAGCCAGTACCACATTTGTCCGGAGCGATAGCCTGCGCCGCCTTGCGACACCTGTGCGGTGCCCGTCTTGCCAGCCACGGCAAAGTGTCGCGAGCCGGCCTTCTTGCCCAGTCCCTGACTGACCACGTGTCGCAGCACGGTCTGCATGGTTTCGATGGCTTGTGGTCTGGCAATCTGCTCCTTGATCACCTCGGGTTGTGTTTCATAGAGCGTCTCGCCGTCTTTGCTTATCTGCTTCACGAAGCGCGGGCGCATCATGCGGCCGTTGTTGGCAATGGCGTTGTAGAAGGTCACGGTGTTGATGGGTGCAATCTGCGTTTCGTAGCCGATGCTCATCCAGGGCAGTGTGGTCTTGCTCCAGTACAGCGCCTTGTTGGTGGTCTTGGTGTCTGGCCAGCGAATCTTGGGCGGCTTGTAGCCCACGATGGGCAGTGCCAGGTCGGCGCCGATGCCCACGCGATAGAGTCCTTCCACATATTTTTCGGGTTGGTTGTGGTAGAACTTGTCTATCACGTAGCTCACGCCGATGTTGGAGCTCACCTCCAGCGTGCGTGCCACGTTGATGCTTCCATAGCCGCCCTTGTGCCAGTTGTGGTCCTTCATGTTGCTGCCATACATTTTCATGACGCCGTTGCCGGTGTGGATCACGAAGCTGGTGTCCACCACGCCGTCGTCGAGAGCCACGAGAAACGAGGCCGTCTTGAACACCGAGCCCGGTTCGCATCGGTAGCTGATAGCATGGTTTTCCACCTCGCGGTAGCGTCCGTCGTTGC
>Ga0326511_10004316_pt1 | contig 11350 bp, 9 predicted proteins | sample 0_2496_0518_D_FD_203701 | JGI IMG/M metagenome (GOLD analysis project Ga0326511, IMG submission 203701) | Bovine rumen microbial communities from UC Davis, California, United States - 0_2496_0518 | ecosystem: Host-associated > Mammals > Digestive system > Stomach > Rumen | place: USA: California...
TGTCTTGTTTTTGAATATTACATCATTATGAACAATATCCCATATAGTTTTAAATAATTCATCATATGAACCTGAATTATCAATTATGTAATTATAATCTTCAATATCATCAAGTTCATGTTCTGCAATATTATCTAACTGCTGAACTGAATTACGATTAATTGTTATTGTAATACCGTTATTCTCATAAATATAATTAAGTTCATGATTAAATCTATTATCAGTTATAATAACATATTTAAGATTAGGGTTACGATGTTGTTCTTCCCGTATCTTATTACGAACAATATTTACAAAAATCTGTTTATTTACATTTTGCTGTAATACATAAGTACCAACATAAACTAATATTTCTCTTAATGACATCCAATATTTAATATCATTTGTATTAGAATATCCTGAAAGATTATAATAGTAATCATCAGCTGTTACAAGATGTTCTTCATCAGGTTTTATTTCTGTATATTGAAATTTATCGTTAAGACAAATCCAAGCATTAGATTTGTTTTGATAAAATCTCTGTACAGGAATACCAAATATAGTTGAACATATTTCTTTTAATTGGTCAGCATATGCAATACATAATACTGAAGAATCCTTATCTTCATTTGAAGGAGGAAATGTTGCTGATTGTGTAGGATTTGTATAACGAGAAAAATAATATTCTTTACATTCATCTAAAGTTTCCCATTCTTTAGATAATATCGTCTTAATCATCTTTGCAACAGTATCTTTACCAGATCCTGCTAGACCATTAAGACCAATGTATAAAAGTTTATTCATCAAAAAATATATGCATATATTTATCTAATTATATTAAAATAGACAATATATGCATATAGTTAAAATATATTAAAAAATATTTAAGCTGCTTCTTGCATTGACATTGAAAACATTGTATCACTAAAGTTATTTGTTCTTAAAATATGTACATGTTCATCAGTTTCTAAAAATGGATTAGATATAAATGAATTATCTAAATCTGGTGAAATATTATATTTATATTTATCACCTGCATATGTTGCAACATCTTGTTTATATGTTGATTTTTCACCTTTACTCATATCTGCATTCACACCTATTGATGCATCAGGATTTGTTTCTTTACTGATATTTTGATTATTTGCTTGGGCTGATTTATCTTTATCTCCATAGAAATCTTGTAAATCATGATGTGCCATTACATGATATATTGCAGATGCACCTTTAGTATACATACGACTTATTTCGGTAACATCTCGAGGTCTTGCATGTTTTAATGTTACGGATAATTTCAATTCTGTTGGAAAATCATCAACACCTAATGGACCACTATGACTAACCTGAGCATTTATTAATATTAAATTACCCATGGATAATATAGGATTACGAGGATTACCAATTGTAACATGCCATAATCCGACATTATCTCCTTTTAGTAATGATTGCCATGCATATAAGGTCGGTCTTCCTAACATATTTCGTAACATTCCTTTAGCAGCTTCAGCTGCTCCAGATTGTGAAAATGTATTAGTAAGATAAGATTTTAATGCTTCAGCGTTAGCTGTTGCATTACCACTTTTTAAATTAGCACCTGTTGCATTTTGTATTTTTGTAATTCCAGCATTCATTGAAGCTCCAACAGTTCCTAATACATTTTCTCTATTTATACCATCGCTTTGTAATGATTTTAAAAATCCACCTAATTTATCAAATTGATTATTTGCAAATTTTTCTGCTTTATCATATGCAGATAAATCTTGTTCAGGACCAATTATTTTACGAGATCCGCCCCAGAATTTACCACGTCTATATGTTACTTCAAGTATATTACCGATTAAATCCATTAATGCTGAACGTGGATTAATATTATCATATGCACGTAATTGATATGAAAAATTTAATGTAAATTCTTGAGAAAACTCTAATTTACCTTCATATATATGGGTAGATTGCATTGTGTTCTTTGGTGTATATATTTTATTATTATCATAATTTCTTAAAAGACCATTATTCTTACCAATACCTTGTAATGCTAAACCTCCCATAAACTTTGAGCCTAACCATCCCCAAACACTATTTGTACCTGCTTGTCCTGCACCAACAGCTTCATTATATGTTGAATTTAAAGAATTAGATATCATACCCATAATACCTTGAGTTTGATCTTCTGCTGTCGATTCTTTTTCTTCAATTTGTGAATTAAGTTCTTTCCATGTTGCATGATAACTATATTTACAAATATCTTCTAATCTATTATCATCTGTTCCAAACCATGTTACAAGACGACCGATATCACCTTCTGATTGAAAAGAATAACTACCCATAGCATTAACATATTTTGGTGATGTCATTTCAAATATATGATCTCCTACAGGATGAGCAAACTTTCTTAATGTAATTAAATGATTATTTGCAACTTTACCAAGATCTTTACAATACATAAAATCAGCATATTTGTATCTTGCTTGTCCTAATGGAGAATTTGCATTTTTTGATAATGCACATAATGTACGAATAGAACAATCTGATACTTTACCATCATTTGCTTCAACGTCTGTAATATCATTCAATAATGGAGTATTTCTTGTAATACCTAAAACACTAACTCCATACATTGGATTAAACATTGAAGGAGCAATTGAAGTATTAATTACACTTACTTTTAATGATTTACCATTTTTTTCTCCAACAGATGCCAAAGCTTTAACTCTATATTTATATACCCAATCATAATCCTTAGCAAGAGCAATAACATCAGATGGTAATTCTAATGGATTTTCAAAATATACTTTATTTTGTTCATCTTCATTACTAGATGCTATAATTTCCTGTGGATGCGTTACTGCAGTTCCGTAAGGATATCCTTGGAAATTTGAAATGTTAATATTATCTTGTTTTAACATTTCTTGAACTACAGGTACACTTTTATTTAAGTTTAATGCACCTTGTTTTAATCTTTCAATATCAAATACATCTGAATATGTTTGTGACTTTGTTGAACCATACATATTTTGTGATTCATTCAAAGTACTTGGAAATGATTTCATTAATCAAGTTAACTACATATATTTCTATTTCACTTTGTTTATAGAAACTAAAGTTATATTTTGTTATATATAAAAATAAAAAAGGCAGCTTAATTTGCTGCCTTATTTATCATATCTAATGTACATACATATTTTACATATGCTTCTAATCGTTTCTCTTTATACGTTTTATACAAATTTTCAACCTTAACAATTGGAGTCAATACCCAGATATTAAGTTTTGTCCAAAAATATTTAATATACCATTTCATAATTATTTATGTTTTAAAAGTTTATTAATAAATGTTTCATATTCATTTTCAGCTTGAAATACTTGCTTTGGACGAATATGCTCAGTTTTTATAATATCAAGTATTTCAATATTTGTTACTTCACCACAACAATTATCATTTTCCTTTAAAAAATTAATTAACTCTTTTTTGATTACAGCACGTAATACTTTTCGATTTTTACCTTTTGTCTCAAATTCAAAAGGTATTATATTTTTAAAATCGTCATAAACTCGACAAATAACTTTGTATTTCATATGTTATAATTTATCTATGTTTAATATTATAAATAATTCCTCCAAGAGTTGCAGCAATAATCATTGTTATTAAAAATAAAGTCATTAATATATACCATATTGCAATATTAATCCAATATTTTGGAGATGAACCTTCATTCATATAACGAAAATCTTCCCAAAAATCTTTAATAAAAAATTTAATTTTATTCATGTTATATCAATTCAACATTAGTTTATGTTCATCATAACGTCTTTCAATATGTCCTTTAGCAGAAATTCTACTTGTTTTAACAGCAGCAATTGTAAAATTTAAATCGTTCCGATTTATAAATCCAGGAGTATTCTTATCGTAACGGCATCTTGACCAACGGTCCCAAAAATCAGTTAATGTAACTCCTCGTTCACCACAATTATAAATCAAACTACCAAGTCCATCAATAAATCCTTGTGAATAAATAAATCGTCCGTCATGCTGTTTTATAAGGCGGTTGATAGCATCATTTACCCATTCAATATCCTTTTCAAATAATTCATCTGCTTTCTTCTGTGTAATATGTTCAAGGTTTTCACCTGGTTGAATTTGATGACCCCACCCAACAGAACGACGTTTTGGATCCGGATCATTATAAGCATTCAATATACAAGTCTCCTTTGACTTAATAAAATTCTTACCATTTTTTGAAAGTCTATATAAATTAGGACGTTTGAGATGTTCAACATTTACAGTCTGTTCAGAAATATTGAACACATCTGTATTATTGAACTCTGATTCTGTTTTCACAATTTTTGTATTATTTTCAGCTGTTGTGAAACTGGTACAAACTAACTGATAAACTATTGCTGAACAAAAAAGTACCGAAAGAAATTTGTTTGACGTAATTTTACTATTCATCATATTTATTGTTTATTAATGAAATTTTGAAAATTCCATATTTTCAATACAAATATAATATAGTAAAATTATTATAAAATTCAAATATTATTAGATTTTTTATTATTTTGTATCTTATAACAGCCTCTATTTGATGGAACTGTAGTATAACCATGAAAATTACAAAGATATGCTTTATTTACCATTTGTTTGTTTTCATTGAAAAATTTACAGTTCCCACATATATCTAAATTCATTGTATTGTCACCTATATATTTATAAAGATAACAAATTTACTCGAAAACTATTTTAGACTCTCTTTTAACATTTTCTATTGAGTCAGAACTATGCATAGTATTTTTCATATCGTTCTTTCCCCATTTATCTCTAACTTTATCTTTAAGTGAATCCATTTCTTCAATTGGATCTTCACATTCTTTATAACATTTAACGCATAAGCATTCTCCAGATGACATATAATCAACAAGATCATCATAGAAGTCTTTTCCCTTATGCATCATATATAATTGTTCAGCTTGTTCTTTTGTTAATGTTAGTTTCTTTTTATCAAGAATATCCCATTCATCTTCTTCTAGCATCTTAAGCCAAGCTTCTTCATGATCTAAAAATTCAGGTTTTAATATAACGAAAGCATTTACATAGTTTTCTTTCGATTCGTTAAAAATGTATTCTTTTAATGATATCATAACATCTTGTATAATCTATATTTAATAATAACAAAAAGAGTAGCCGAAGCTACTCTAATTTATGATATTCTAATTGTACTTGTATTCTTAAACTGATGTTGAATATCTCTATCCAATGAATATTTAACTGTTACTTTATAATAACCACATTCATATTTTGCATCATTCTTAGGTAATGATAATATTGTCATTTCTCCATTAGATTCAAATGATGTATCTGTTGACATACCTAATGACATCGGATGTATATTCCATTTTGAACTTATACTTGCATTAAATGGTAATCTATCATTATTATATAAATAACAACAAACAATATCATCAGTCTTAAATTGATTGAATCCATTTGATGAATTAAATTCTAGTCTATTAATCAAATATTCTTCAGAACTTCTTTCATAATTTAATATATACTTATGTTTATTAAATTCATCATATACATATAATTTTTTATCTTTATCTTGTAATTTCAAATCATCTGAACTTTGTATTTTATTACATGTTTCTTGAGAAATATATAAACAATACCAATATTGATTATCGTGCATTAAATAAAAGTCATAATTCAAATATGTATCTAATTTTAATGAATTAATATAATCATAAACACTATTTAATAATTTAGTTTTTAATGTATTTCCTTCAAAATATATATCATATATATTAAATTTCAAATCAAAGAAATCTTTATACAAATTATAAACAAATTCACAGTCATTATCTCCGTATTCAAATTCTTTATTAAGATATTTTACTTTTATTATATTATTTCCTGACTCAGATGCATTATAAACTAAACGTTGTTCTTTTTCAATAATTTTTGTTAATTTAGGAATAAAATATCCATTAACAGTATTAACATTATTAATTAACTGAATATAACATCTAACTTGGTCTTCATTTCCATTTAATATAAATTCATCTCCTGTATAATATGTTACAATATCATCTCCATTAATTACTTCAATACATAAACGTAATTCATTAATATCTGTTTCTAATTCTATTATAAATTTTCCATTAATTCCTGTTAAATCTTTTACTAAATAATTGGAATAATAATATCTTGCTTCTTCAGAATCATCTGCATATTGTTTACTAGCAAAATATTTTTCTACATATTTATTTAAGCTATCTACAATATTTTCAATTGAATCATGTTCATCATATACATATCTTTCAATTTCATTTAAATATGATGGTAATGATTCCATTCCATTTTTATCATAGTTATACCAATATACTGATGGGTTCTGATTAGAAATCAAATGCATATATTCTTGGTCTTCATATTCATATAGTGTATTAAATTCAATTAATTCAACTTTATAAACTTCATTATTTACACTTAAATTAAAATAATATTTATCTTCTTTAGTTATATTATATTGAATATTAATATCATTATCAATCATTTCTTGAATATAATCTGCCACCATATAAAATCTATTTCGTACAATATGTGCTTTATTATAATAGAATGATACAATGACTTTATCATATTCTTTGTTATCAATCATATTTAATGATATATTTTGTATTTCATTATTATTTTCATCAACAAATTTAATTGTATAACTTAATTTATTAAGATAATATTTTGTTAAATCATTCAAATCTTTAACTTTATTATCATAAAAACAATAAATTAATTTTACTTTAATATAATTATTATTGAAATCATCTAATGAAACAGTAAATATTTTATCTTCTTCAGTTGTGATAATTAATTCTGTAGAATTTGTAACATATTTTTTAATATGTATTATTTCATCTGTTACAATATTTTTCCATGCACCAATAATTTCAATATCTGACGAATCATCTTTAATGTATTTTATATTAATATCAATATCTTTATATTCATCTATTAAATTAGATTCAATAAAATTATTTATATAAAATTGTTCAATTGAAGAATATGTTAAAGAACCAATATATATTTCATTTGATTCTTTAAAATATGTAAATTCATTTGTATCAAATTCATAAATATTATCTAATTCATATATCTTTAATGTACTATTTGGATTATCATATATTTGTGAATAATCACGTTTTATATAAAATCCAAATTTATTAATTAATGATATTGTTTCTTTAGGCAATAATGGTTTATTTCCACCATTTTTAAATGGTGATGTCCAATATAATCCATATATATTTGGATATCTACTATCTATATTTGAGTTTATTTTTCCATTAACATAAAATGTTAATTCTTCATTATTATTAATATTTTTTGTAATACCATGCTTAAAATTTAGTCCATTTATATGCATATCAATATTATTATGAAACATTAAAACATTAATTCTTTCTTCAATTGGTTCATATAATCCAAATAAATGAATAGAATTTTTATATTTCATAATATTAGGTAAATTAAATGTTGATAAATAATTACTATCAATTAAATCAGTATTTCTATATAATTTATCATATAATGAATATGTATTTGAATCATCATAATATTCATTAGTATTTTCATTATAAGATAAAACTACAACATCATCTTCAGTAATATCTACTTCAGATATCATATACTCATTTTCATTAGTTCTAATTAATGTATAATTTATATCTTTATATGCGCATAATAATATATTATTACCTAAAGATCTAGGAATAAAATATATATCATTACCAATTAAATCATTATGTATATATATTTCATTATCTTCATATACAATATATTGATAAAATGAATTATCTAATAATGTGCCATCAATATATAACAAATTATGTTCTAAATGATAAGATATAATATTATATATATTTATATCATAATTTATATCATTCATATCTACTAATTGTTTATTATGCATATATGAATTAAATGATATTTTCTTAGTATCATTATTTATAAATTTAATTTGCTTGAATGGTGACAATATATTATAATTTTGCTTAAAGTATTGATATATAGATTTATCTGAATCTAAATCACAAGATGTATCAAATGATTCTAACCATGAAATATTTCCATCTAAATTAAATGTATTCCAAATTAATTCATTAATTTTATATAAATCAGAATCTATAAATATAGGATTAAATTGTGTTGGATATATTAATATTGTTACTTCATCATCATTTAATTCATCTATATCAATAAAATGAATATTTGTAAGTTTTTCAATATTAAGTCCATTAATAATTTCATTCATTTTATGTTTATAGATTACATAAACATCTTTAATATTATTATTATCATTACTAACCCAATTAATATATATTCGTTTGTTATTAAAATATATATTACTTAATTGCATACATTTATAATTATCTGGTATACGATTACTTGTATTATCTAATAAATATCCGTTATAAAATAAATTTGAATTATTTATTTCTCGATTTATACTTGTATCAACTATTTTATTTACATCATCTTTTCCACATAATAATATATTATGAATATATGTATTTGTATTGTTACATATTTTTGATAATAAATAATTATGATCATTAAAATAATAACGATATGATAATGTACCAAAATCAATTGTTGGGTTATGAATTTTTAATATAAAATTATATTCATACCATTTATTATTTACAAGTAATTTAATTATAAAATCATTATCAATCCAATATTCAATAAAACGTGATTCTTTATGATTATCAGTTATTTTTGTATTTAATTTCTTTGGATATATTATAAAGTTTTTATATGAATAAGATTCAGATTCACAAAATGCAAAATGTGATTCATATATAACTTCATTATTTGATTTCTTTTGTAATAAAAGAACACAATTAAAATATCCATTATTTATTTCATTTGATATAAAGCTAATAGGAATATTTATACAAGTATCATTAACTATATATAAATTATAATTTTCATTAGGAGTATTATATTTATCAAATTCAGTTTCACTCATTTTGAATTCATTAAAATATTCATCAATATAGTGTATCTGTTTTGTAAAATAATGAATACCATTTCCATTAAATTCGACTTCATTTTTATTATTAAGAACAATTGATGGATATGATGTTATAGAACCAACAGTATTTGTTAGTTTTATATCATTACTAAACACTCGATATCCTAATGAGGCACTATGTATAGATAAATGAACAGGTAAAAAATATTTTTTATAATAGTAAGCTAAACATATAAGTTTAGTTCCTAATTCATTAAATGAAAAATCAAAATAAGGTTTCCAATACCAATATTTTTCTTCATCATCTTCAATAGGCATATCATGATTACCTATTTTGATTTTTTCATAATAATCAATTAATGATTGCATTTTTGGTTTGTTTTCACCTAAGAAACCATTATATAAATTTTCATCATCAATATCAAACTTATATAATTCATCGGTTTCTTTATTAATCATTATCATTAAAGAAATAAAAGCATTAGCAACAAAAGATTTATATGATTCTAATATATCATATGATATATCAAAATAGTCTAAAATAAATTGTTCTTTAAATTGATTATCAGTTCTTAAAAGTTTAGATATTGTAATTTTATCTCCATACCCAAACCATTTTAATGAATTAATAGCAGATCTAAAATTACCAGTTTCACCTTTAATATTCATATAATTAAGCATATATTCTTTCATCTTTTTATTGAATAATGCTTCATTATATTCGTCATTATATAAACTTTCTTGATATATACTTTTAAGTATATCTTTAGGTAAAGATATACCCATGTTTCGACCATTAATTATAAGTTCTTCATATTCATTAATAAATTCGCCACCAATTGATATATAACACCATTCATCAGTATTATTTGAATTATTATGAATATGTATCATTAAGTTAGATATCCAATTGCCTGCTTCTTTTGACATAGCAATTGGATAAATAGGAATCATAAGATAATTTATTGATGTACCGATAACATCTTGTTCATTAGCATATTTAATTTCTTCAGTTTTTACACAATAAAGATCTTCATTAATTAATTTACTTTTTAATAAGTTATACTGTTCTTCATCATTATTAAATAAATTCAAATTAACATAATCAGTCAACTTAAAATCTTTTTGAGATATTAAGTTCTGTAATTCTTTTGAAGATATTAATTTATAAACATTTGAATTATCAAAATAAATTTCAATATCTAAAATTTTATTATAATCATCTTCTAATTCTTCAATATTAAAATCTTTATTTAATTCATATAATGCATATATTGGTTTTGAATAGAAATTATTAACTGATAACTTTGATGTATTATTACTATCAATCCAAAATATATATGAATATTCATCATATTCATAACCAATAGGTTTTTCTTTATATGAAGGCAAACTAAATATGTGACCTGTATTATCTACAAATTCCATTAAAGTATAATTTATTGTTTATTTACTATATATTAAAAATAATTTAATTTATTCAATTTAAGAAAATAAAAGAGGTTCTAAGAACCTCTTTATTCATACCATGTTATATATTTGAATCTTTTTAATCTATCTACATATTTTAACAACATAATTATTCGTAAATCAATTAATTGTAAGAATGTTACAAGAATTGAATTACCTTTGAACAAGATTTTCGGTAACGTCTTGTTCAATATACCATTCTTCGAATAATTATATTTATTATTTCCTGTAAATTCAAATTGTTTCAGTTCTTCAAAACGATATGTTAAACTTTGTTTTATATCCATATTAAATACTATTTGACATAAAGAAATATTCAGCTGAATGTTGTGTCTTTATATATTCATCAATTTTATCAAGTTCCTCTACAGCCATATCGTGGAATCTTGACCAGTTAATTTCAACATTACCAGGCATCTTAAATCCATAAGAACCTATAATAGTTGCAAGTCCTCTCATACCTAATGCAACACAATATCTAAAGAAGTAATAATTATTATATAAGTCTTGTATGCGGCATCTTGTAAAACATTGCAATATCAAATCAGAATTACCTAATGCACCAAGTATAACAAGACGATGTGAATTAGGATTATAATTAAATGTTAATGGAGCATCAAACATCGCTTTATATGTTTGTACTTCATATAATGCTCCCATAACATCAGTTAAGTTATAACCTGTACCTGAACCGAATACATCAGATAAAGTTCCGCCAGCTCCTGATGCTAATGCTGAGTTGTTCAATATCATACGTTCAAGTGAGAAGTCTCCCATTATTCCATAATTGAAACTATCTGTAGTTTTATATACACCAAATACAGATACAATTCTTTGTGGTAATGTTATTGTATTATTAGGACCACATC
>Ga0326511_10004317_pt1 | contig 11349 bp, 14 predicted proteins | sample 0_2496_0518_D_FD_203701 | JGI IMG/M metagenome (GOLD analysis project Ga0326511, IMG submission 203701) | Bovine rumen microbial communities from UC Davis, California, United States - 0_2496_0518 | ecosystem: Host-associated > Mammals > Digestive system > Stomach > Rumen | place: USA...
TCCTTTCCGGGTCATACGGACTGCTGAGTGTATCTCCCTGCACGCATATTGCACTGATCCCCAACAGCGACAACTGTACGTAGCACATGTAAACTCCTTTCCAGTCAAGATCCTGCGCCACAACTTCCATGGCTTCCTGATAATTAACACCGCTCTCCTGCAGCACTTTCGCGGCCGCTAGAATCATCGCGCCTCCGCCGCAGGCCGGCTCATTGATCTCGATCTTTTCAAGTTTCCCGATTTTATACGCTTGAATCTGCTCCATGAGTCCTAACTTTGCTGTCAGCACCGACAGATGAAACGGCGTAAAAAACTGCCCCGCTGCCTTTGAGCCCATATCCGACTTCATGTATACGTCGCCTAGGACATCATCCGGGCCGTCTTCCAAAGTGTCGATCAGATATGCAGTCATCTTATAGATCTTCGTTTTCTCCTCATCGGAGTACTTTTTGATTGTGTCAATGTATTCCCGCTCTCTGCTTTCCCATCTTTCATCTCTCAGCAGATGCGTGCTCTGTTCGATTGAAAGTGCGAGACAGCGGATCCAGTCTGTAAAGATTTCATATGCTGAGTATCTTCCTGCCATTTCCTGTATGGTCTTTACAATCTCTTTCCTTTTGTCCATTCCGTCCCTCACTTCAGCGCTGCCAGTCCCGCCATCTTTATTCTCAGATGCTCCAGGCGCTCAATCGTCTGCGCCATCCCGGAGAAGTTATCGCAGTCGAGCATCACTCTGAGGCTGTTCATCTCCGCTGTGAACCTGTCTTTCAGGTCTCTCATAGGATCCGGTCCCTCAGGAGCCGGAAGAATCTCGTCGATCTCTACCTGTTCAAGCTCTTCCGCGGGCTCTGGTGCCGGTTCTTCCGCAATCGCTGAATCCGTTTTTACATTGTTACTTACAATGGGAGACGGCGATTTTTGCGCCGGCGCAATTTCCTCAGGAGTGCCCGCTGCCTGCTGATCAGCGACAGTCTTCTCCTCTTTCTCGACAGGTTTGGGCATTTCCGGCTCTGTTTTGGGCATTTCCTGTACCTGTTCTGGCACTTTTTCTTCCTCTGTGAGCACTTCCTGCACTTCTTCGGGCATTTCTTCGGGTTCCTCCGCGCTGATCAGCGGCATGATGATGTCAAAAAACTCTCTCCACGCCATCTGCTCCGGAGGATTCGGGAATTCTCTGACCATGATCCTGTCTGCAAACATTGAGACCATCGTCCTCTTGTAGCGGAATGTCTTTGTCCCTGTCGGGTTCACTTCGCTGATCAGCTGGTCCAGGTCGTTCTCCGCGTAGGCTCTTGTGTTTCTGAGGCTCTGCAGGTCGTTGGCCCTGATGAATTCAATGATCCACGGAGCGATATCTCCCTGCTGCTCTGCAGGCTCCTCATGTGGAGCCTGCTTTTCAAACGCCTTAACCTCGCGGATGTCTGCACGCTTCATCTCCGGAGAGATCATCTGCAGCGCTTCCTCCGGGAGCGTCAGCATCTCCTGGAGCTTGGCCTGCCCGTATTTGGCAAATTCAATGCGGAGCTGCTTCGAGTAGCCGTCGATCGAGTATCTCTTGTTTATTGCTATGAACCTCGATACCGAGGAGGCCGAGAGACCGTATTCCTTCTCGGCCCACTCTGTGAGGGAGTCACAGCCGTCCTGTTTGTACCCCTCTGATTCATCGATCTTTCTGAGAAGGTATCCAATGCGGACGAAGCCCGCTGCCGCGCCCCTCAGTTCGTCTTCCAGCTCTTTTTTGATGCTCATCCAGTCGGTGAGCGTCATCTGCACGTATTCCATATATCCTCCTTACATCGCTTCCATGAGGTCCGCTTCCAGGACGTCCGCGAGGAGCTGTCCTCTGAGGAGGCCGTTCCTTACGAGTTTCTTTTCTTTGCGGAGCAGGCCGTATTCCGCTGTCCGCGCTTCCTTCGATGCCTTCGCGAGCGCCTTGTCCTTCGCGTTCATCCTTTTCAGGATGTGTTTCTGCCATTCTCTCAGGAAGGGAGTGAACGCTTTCACGTCCTCGTCCTTCTGGGTGTTGCCTACTGTACGCTTCTGCCGGATTGTGCCGCCAGGCTCGATCTCCAATGTGTACCAGGGCGCGTCAGGCGATTCTGTCTGCCGTAGGAACACCAACAGGGAGGTCATGTGCTGGATCCGGTCGAAATAGATGTCTGTTCTGTCGATGCAGTGTCCGAGTGTCGCGCCTTCGACAATGATGTCCTCGATGGTGCGCGGGACCCTGATCGTGTACTGGTCGTTTGCGAACTCGTACTTTTCCGCCGCTGCGCGAAGGTTCTCTTCCGCTTCCGGGAACTTCCTTCTCACTTCGTCAGCCCTGACTTTGACCTCGTACTTTTTAAGCAGCGCCATGCACTCGTTGTGGGCGAGATACACGTTCTTGGGTTTGTAAACCATCTCATTGTCGAGCTGCTTCTTTAGGCGCTTTGCCATGCTCATGTAGTCGGCGTATTCGCTCACCACCTGAGACACCGTGAAGCCTGTGACCTCTGTCTGCTTCCGGATGTAATTGGCCAGACGGTTCGGCGAGAAGTATTTCAGCATCTTGTCGACGCCGATCGTCCACGGTCCGAGGCTGTGTCTGCAGAAGAAGTCGAGGCTTTCCTTGGAGACTTTGCACTTCAGCTTCTTTTCCACTCTCAGCCATTCCAGTGTCCTCACGCCTCCGTTCAGCTGTTTCATCCTGCACACCCCTGCTCCGTCGAGCATGAGACATTCCTGCAGGTTCCTTCCGGATTTCTTGATGAGCTCGTCGTGTACATAGTTGTCGCTGATGTCCTGGACCAGTCTGTAGAGCCCGGCCTTGATCAGGTACTCGACCCACTCGCGCTTGTGATACATGGTGATGAACATGTTGACGTTGATCTTCACGTTCTTTCTCGCAAGGATGTCGAGGCCGCTGTGGCTCATGTTCGCCAGTCCCAATACCGTGTCGAGGTTTCCCGGATAGAGATAGGATTTTCTCCATCTCTTCTGCGCGGGGTTCGCAGTCCAGAAGCACTGGCTTCCAAGGAGCCCGGCACGGATTTCGCCGTAGTAGACCTTGCCCCATGTCTGGCCCTTGGGGACAATGGCCCGCATGTCCTCGTAGATCGTGTATTCTTTCTTCCCTTCCAGCGCGTATGCCAGGACATCGAGCTGTCTTTCCACCCACACCGTCTTTGTGGGAATGATCTTGTACAAGGGATCCCGTCTGTCTCTCGGAATGTTCATGGCCTGCAGGACCACGATGCCTTCGTGCTGCGGTTTGTACTTTCTTCCAAGGCTCCTTACCTTCAATTCCTTCCCGCATCTCGGACACTGTGCCATCTGTCCCTGTCTCACCTTCATCTTCCGAGATCCCTTCTTACCGCAGGCCGTGCAGATGTACTCCGTCTTCTTTCCGTCCTTTCTCGTGTAGAGGAAGTCGTCGAAGATCTCCCTGTCCATCCACGCCTTGAAGTCTTCCGGGATCTCAGGGACCCTGTTCATGAGGTCGTCAATCCTTCTCTGCTTGCTCTCGTAGGCTTTCTCTCTTTTGTCCGCTCGGCATGAAGTTTCCCAGCCCGCAATCGTATGTCCCGCGGATTCGTAGAACCTTTTGCCAAAATACTGCAGGATCATGCCAGTGTATCCAGTGAAATCAATGTCTCCCTGAATCTGATAGATTCTGTAGTAGTCCTGCTGGAAGTTCACATAGTCGCCGCTTGAAAGTTCGTAGTTCACAGCACTGGAGAGACCCATCTGTGTCCACTTGGACTTTTCGCCCCATGTGATCCACTTATTTGTCTCTTTGTCTGCGTAGTAACGGACAAGGAGCTCGCCGTCGTTGTGGACATCGATGTGCAGAACCTCGGAGCCGGCGACCGTTACGATCTCGGCCGCTGCCGAGAGAAGTTTCTCCGCGCTTTCCCGGATGACGGGGAGTGCCATTAGTTCCTTCTTCCTCAGCATTCTTTTCCCTCCACATCAATCCATGCATTCGTCCGAGTGTTTATGCCATCCACGTAGAATAGGCCTGCTGCCTCGACCTTGTTGCTGTCGCGAGGGTCGTCCTTGATCAGCGCGATGTACTGGCCGATCCGTACTGCTTTGGCCGAAGGGTAGGCACTTCGGACGATGACGAATTTGTCGTTCTCTGTCATCTCCGTGGCCTCTTCCCTCACTCTCTGGTTCATCGGAAGCGTGGGATGCTCATAGATGTATGTCACAGCATGGACAAGGAATTCCTGCAGCGTGAGCCTGCGGATGAGCTTGATCTTCGTTGCGGATATCTTCGTGTCTGTTCCGTCCTCGTCGATGTCGCCGTCAATGGCCACGATCCAGAACTGGTGGTCGTCCCAGGAGCCGTAGTAATTCATTGTATCCAGAGGGTTATCGGCGCAGTGGAAGCCGTTCTTCACACAGTTGGCCTCCGGCTCTTCGTACCACTTGCCGGGCTCATATTGGAATACACCTTTGCCCATGGTGCATGTGAGGTCGGCATTGAACGCTTTATATGCAATCCTCATGATTCACCACCTCCCATGTAGTAGTCGCGGATGATCTTCCTTGTCCTTGCGGATCCGGGAGCGCCTGTCCTTGTGTATGGGATCCACCTGATCTCAATTCCCGCTTTCTTCATCTCCTCCGAGTGCTCCTTGGCTGCCTTTGTCATTGCCTGTGTGATCTTTTCCGGAAGCCTTTTGGCATTGATCATTGACCAGATCGCAATCTGGGCGATGCAGCTTTCAAGGTTCTTGCCCTTCCTGCGGACCTGTCTGCAGAATAGGTCGTCCGTCATGCACTGGGCTTTGATGTAATCCGCCCAGTCCACCAGAATCTCGGACAGCTGGAGTTCGTCCATCTCCATGTCGATCTTGCCGACCGCTGCCATCTGATCATCGCAGAGCTCCGGGATCTCTCCGTCGATGTACATCTCCACGAAGTCGTCCGGGATCCCGTTCTCACATGCCATATTGCGGAGTCCGTCAAGGTCCCCGGCATTAAAGAGCTGCTCTGCTTTGCGGTTGATCTCGGCGGCAGAGTCGAATTCGCCGAATTTTTCGTATAACGCCATTTTTAAACCTCCTGATCTCTCTTTGATTCGATCAATCTCAGAATCCTTCCCCGTTTCTTATCTTCCTTGTCGAGGAGTACAAAGTGGAACACTGCTCCGGAATGCTCGAAGACGCGCATCTTGTTGTAGAGCCGCTGCCAATCGTCCTTGTACTTGACCACGGTTCCTCTGGCCGTCTTCCATCCGTTCCGCTGCCATATGTCCAGATTGTTCTCGCTCACTCCTTCTCTTGATAGACGGCCGATTACCCAGCCGTTCTCAATGTGCACAGTGATCTCGGCCGGTCGCGTGAAGCGGTCCAGGGCTTCGACCAATGTGGTTATGATCGCCCTATATTCCGTCGCTTCCATCAGCTTCGCGCTGATCAGCGCCTTGTCTCCCTTCTCAGCACAGATCAGGTATCCTGTCCACCTGTCGCCGCTTCTTGGCTGCCGGTTGTCGCTTGCGATATAGATGTCTACTTTCATCCTTCTTTCCTTTGGTCCTCCTGTTCCTTGGTTTTGGTACCAGCCGGCGGATGATATAGGTCCTGTACTGGTATCCCGCCATATTGACGCCTTCATACATCGAATCTTTGTCCAGATAGAATCCTTTCGGCACTCTCGGAGCATCCGACATTCTCCATCCTGAGATCTCTGTCCTCTTAGGCTCCGGTACGGTGAGGTTTCTTGAGTGCGAGTATTTTGACTCGATTACCTTGTGCTCACCGTCATCAGCGGAGTCCGGTGACTTGGTGATGTATGCTCCGATATCCTTTCCCTGTATATCCGCGAGCTCCTGATCGTAAACGCCACCATATTGGCGCCACAGGTCCTTGATGATATCTCCGCCTCCCTCGATCCTGTTACAGATCAGATGGATGTGCCATGCTCCTCTGGGAGGGCATTCGATATTGGCGATCCACAGGAGCTTGTAAAATCTCTTTCCGTATTCTCTTGCTAATTGTCTGAGGAATTTTGCTTTAATAGACTGAGCTTCTTTCATGTCTGCCGGGCGCCTATCTTTCTTGAAGGTCAATGTCCTTACATAGTCTCCTGGTTCAAAATTGGCCCAGATGAGTCTCCTTGCTTTCTCTTCCTTCCGCCTCTGGTTGGCCCGCTTCATCTCTTCCGGTGTCCGCTTCCGCTTCTCGCACCGCGTACCCTCTTCCTGATGACGGCAGTCCATGTGCTCTCTGATTTCTATTGAATTGAATAGGTCGTAGCGCTCTCTGATATAGCCCATAGGTCGTAAGTTTAATGTCCTTATCGAGTTCGATCGGGGCGTAAATCGCCCCGTTTTCTTTGACAGTTGCCGGGCAACGCGCTATACTGAAGTTGGTTGAAGTCAGTATTAACGCTGCGAGATGGGCTTGCTTTTAGCAGGCCTTTTCTTTTGCTTCTTTTTCAATCCGGTCCACCTCCGCTTCCGTCATTCCATCCTCATATATGAGGAGATGCTTCATCCTGCGGATCACCCCGATGTAGTAGCACTGCTCATATCCCATTTTGTTTTCCTCTGCCCAGTGGAATTGCACCACCGCATCCCGGAGGGCTTTAATCCTCCCATCTTTTATCGTCATGACGATTCCCAAATACGATGAATCCAGATATAACTGCTACCAGTGCCGTGATGATCCATGTCCACATGGATTCCTCTGATGTAAAGAGCGAGTCGATCCCGCAGCCTGTCAGAATGAAGGACAGGACAAACAGCATCTCCATGATCCACTTAAACTTCTTCACTCTTCTCCTTCTCCTTTCTCATATGCCTCTGAATTGTTGATAGCGATACGCACATCTCTGCGGCGATCTCTGTAGTCTTCTTTCCTTCGTCGATCAGCCGGAGGAGCGTCTTCGTGTCTTCCTCTGTCCAGTGGCCGACGCGCCTCCTGGTCGTTTTCCCCTTGGCTCTCTCGCGGTTTATCTTTCCCTCTACGGATGCTGTAGTGCGTCCTATCAGCTTCGCGATGTTCTCAGGGTCATGGCCCTCTTTCCACATCTCAAGGACCGCTTTGGTCTCGGCCTTACTCCAGGAGTCTCTGCCGTTTCTTTTGGGATGTCGTGATCTGTCCTCATCCTCGAATCTCTTCGGGATCACCTTCTCCGAATTCGTGTACACCCTCATCGGCCTCGTCGGCTTTGGAGCTGACGGAAGCACTATATTTTTCACCGAGCATTTCAATTTCTTTCTTCCTCTCTTTCCGCCACTGCTTTTGCGTCTTGAATGATGCACATCTGCCCCGCTGCTCGTAGCATTCCGGCTGATACATGCATTTATCACAGGCGCTCATAGATTTCTTACGAGCAGAAGGATCTCTTCTGTCGTGAAGTGGACTGCCTTGTCGATGTTTCGGAGCTCGTCGATGGTCAGCGTTCCGGGAAGCCGGATCCGCTTGTACATCGTCGAGAGTGATATGCCTGCCTTCTGGCTCATCCGCTCGACATTGAGGCCTTGAGTTCTTGCGCGGCCGACAATCAAGTCACCGCGCGGGTCTTTCTTGCGTCTCATAATTTTCTTCCTCCGTCAGCTCTCCTCTTCCGATCCGAAAAGATAGTCGATGGACAGCTTCGGAAACAGTTTGTTTCTGATTGCCAAGCTTTCCTCAACCGAGAACTTTCCTCTGCCGTTAAGATTGTTAGAGACAGCCGCTCTCGATTTTCCAGTGACTTCCATCAGATCTTTTACGCCCAATTTGATGCGCGCCATTTCTGCCTTAAGATTCGGGTATCCCATTTCTAACCTCCTTATAAATTACTCAGTTGCGTAACTGATGAATCCAATATATACGCTATTGCGTAGCATGTCAATATATTTTTACGCAGTTGAATAATTTTATATTTACTTGGGTACGCATTCGGGGTAATATTCTTAATAAGAAAGGAGTGTGCAATATGGGGATTGGAGCAAGGCTTGTGGAGCTAATGGAAAAAAGAAAGATAAATACAAATGAGCTGGCGAATATGATCGGTGTTCCGCCTACCACGCTATACTCAATGATTAAGCGCGACAGCAACCGTGTGGATATTGACCTGATCATTAAGATTTCGCATGCTCTTGGCATGACCGCTGACGAATTTCTTTCTGGAGAAGCCCAGGAAGCTCCTTCTACTCTCGCGGCCCATTTTGAGGGAGAATCCTTTTCTGAAGAGGAATTAGCTGAGATAGAGTCCTTCGTGAACTATGTCAAGTCAAAAAGAGAATAATGTGTACAAACGAATGAACATTCTTCGCGATATGCTCCAGTTATGGAGGACATGGCAATGAATAGAACTGATCAGATTAGACATGAAGCGCACAGCCTTGGCGTAGAAGTCGTAGACTGGGATTTTAAAGACACGAGAATTAAAGGATTGTACTGTGACGGTACGATTGCTCTCAGCTCCAGGCTTTGCGAGACTGAGCAGACGGCAGTCCTTGCAGAGGAGCTTGGCCATCATCTTACCGCTGCCGGGGACATCCTCGATCAGAGCAGTGAGACCAGCAGAAAGCAGGAGCTCCGAGGCAGGATCTGGGCATACAATCGTCTGATCGGGCTGTCCGGGATCCTCAAGGCCTACAAGGCCGGATGCAGGAACCGGTTCGAAATGGCCGACTGTCTCGATGTTCCGGAAGATACTCTGCAGGATGCTATTGATTACTATCATCACAAATATGGAGTCTGCGCTGAGCTGGACAACTACGTAATCTACTTCGAGCCTTTAGGTGTTCTGGAGATTTACGAGTAAATAAAAAAATCACCCACCCTGTGCCCGCAGAGTGGATGATCATATCGCTGCAGCCCTGAGAGGAACTGCTGCTATGTAGCATTTACAGTATACTCCAATCAGGGCTTTATTTTCTACACCCTGAAAGGAGTTTTTATTATGAAAGCAACCAAATTACCGTCAGGATTGTGGCGCGTTCTGGCCTACGCCGGCACCGATCGGAACGGCAAGGCCGTGCGCAAGTCCTTTTCCGGGCCGGACAAGAGGAAAGTCCTCCGCGATGCTGCAGCCTGGGTAGATCAGCACCGGAAAGTCGATGACGCTTCCTGTACTTTCGAGATGGCCGTCGATGACTTCCTGCTCCTGCGAGAGTCGGCTCTCAGCCCGGCCACTATCAGAGGATACAAGAACATAGCCGGCCAGATACAGGCCCGCGCCCTCTGGTTCTGGAATACTCGAGTATTCGCGATCAGTTCCGACGATGTGCAGTCGCTGATCAATACGCTGATCCGCTCCGGGCTCTCATCGAAGACTGTAAAGAACTATATCGGATTCATATCGACGGTTCTGCAGTCCAAACAAATCAGGATGCCTATCGTCAATATGCCCCAGAAGACGCGGACCGCTCTGAATGTTCCGGACATCTTCACTGTCAAAAGGACTCTGGCCGCTGCCAAGGAAAACACAGAACTGTGGATCTGCATTATGCTCGCAGCCACCGGCCCTCTGAGGCGCGGTGAGGTCTCAGCGCTTCGCATGGAGGATATCGACTTCTCGAGTAATACCGTCCATGTCTGCCGTGACATCGTCATGGGAGCCGACAAGGAATGGCATGAGAAACCTCCGAAGACGCCCACCTCAGACCGCTATATCGTGATGCCGGAAGAAGTCATCACCGCTATCCAGAAACAGGGATATGTCACGAACTGGACGCCGAAGCAGATCTACAATAAATTCAACTGGCTCCTCAAAAAGCACGGGATCCCGCATTACCGGTTTCACGACCTCCGGCACTTCTGCGTGTCCTACCTCAAGGCCATGGGCGTCGAGGATCTGTATATAGCGCAGCGCACCGGCCATGCAGATTATGCAGTGCTCCGCAATGTTTATGCGCATACTCTGCAGGACCACCAGAAGGTCGTCGATGAGAAGATTTTGAAGGATCTGAAGCGCTTCACGGCATAGTCGTTCACGGATTCGTTCACGACAGTTTGAGAATCCTTTATTTATCGGCTTTATTGGTCATAGTAGTGCGGGTTCAAGTCCCCCTCTCGCTACTACCGAATAAATCCCATGAATACGGGAAAAGCCCGTGTTTATGGGATTTTTCTTTGTCTTAAACTGCATAATTTTCTCTGATTGTAGAATATTTTGTGCCCTCGTGAACGAATTTCGTTCACGGATTCGTTCACGGGATCCCATTCTTGCGCCGGCGCAAATGCTTCTTATTATATGTATAAATATAAAAAGCCCCGGGATCTCCCGGGGCTTCGTATTTGAAAAACAGGTGTGCACAGAGCTGTTCTTCTCACATCTTCTGGAGGTACTGGCTATGAACATAGCCGTACTTTCCGTTGTAGTTGATCAGGAACCACTTCCCGATCTTATGTCTGCAGACTCCAACCTTTGCTCCCTTCGGGATTGGTGAGAATGAGCACTGTCTGTAGCCGGTTCCAGGGCCGATGCGCACATTGAGCGGGTCCGTCTTTGTGTTGACCTTTGCATAATACTCAATCGTGTGCGCTGCATCTACCACAGGCTCAGAGGCTTGTTTTTCCTCTTGTTTCTGTTCGGCTGTGCTGTTTTCCTCGTTATATCTTGGAACAATATACCCTCTAATATATCGTCCGTTTACGGCGATTTCACGGCGGCCAACTGCGTCTTTATAGTTGCCCTCGATCACTGTGATCGCATTGCCCTTAACTTTCTCGACAAGTCCGATGTGATCAGGAGCTCCGGTGTTGTCTCCTTTTCCGGAGTCCTGCCAGTCATAAAGGACGATATCGCCAGGCTTCGGAGCATAGCTGTCATCTTCTACCCAGATCCCCATTGTCTTGGCCAGGGATATCATCTGAGGACACCCGCATTCGACGGGGATGATATCTGTGTATCCCATCACTATGGCAAGATATGACACAAATGTTGCGCACCACGCGTCGGTGTACTTTACCGCGTAACCTCTGGGGAGAGGCTTCCGAGAATTATATCTGTCGATGATCTTGTGATGCAGCACAGATCCTTCTTTCACTCCGATGTGGCCAATTGCTTCTGATACGATGGCCGTACGGGAATATTTGAATTCAACCTGTTTCTCAGCCTGCTGAGCTGTATCTCCTCCGATGCACTTTCTCAGAGCTGTCTCGTCGACGTAGAATGCAGTGCAGTCCAGGTTCCCACTATAACCGTCGAGCCGTCCGACGCTTGTCCACTGCCATCCGATATAACTGCTCCACCACTTCACATGCGGCGCGGATCCGGCCGAGGACATGTCGAAATTCTTGTCCGCCACATAGTCGCGGTATTTTGCCACCCAGAGCGGGTATTTTGTGAGCTTGGAATAATTCGCACTGTTGATCAGGCTTTCGTATGAGTAAAACACAGGCGTCGATCCGGTTTCTT
>Ga0326511_10004318_pt1 | contig 11349 bp, 10 predicted proteins | sample 0_2496_0518_D_FD_203701 | JGI IMG/M metagenome (GOLD analysis project Ga0326511, IMG submission 203701) | Bovine rumen microbial communities from UC Davis, California, United States - 0_2496_0518 | ecosystem: Host-associated > Mammals > Digestive system > Stomach > Rumen | place: USA...
TAATACGTAAAAGTTTGTATAAAGTTTTAGTATCAATTTTTATATAACCATTTTTATTTCCTAAATTTTCGTCATCAAAATTATTAAGTATATCTTCTACATTTGATAATTTTAAATTTTTAACTAAATAATCATCATCTATATTATCTAAACACCATTCATATATTTCTTTAAGAAGATTTAAATTTTCAATAGTATATTCTTTTTTACCTATTTTTACAAAAAATTTTTCTAACCATTCTGTTACTCCAAATTTTCCATTACAGTTATAACATATAAAATAATTGCGATCATGGTCAACTTTACTTTTATATTCAGAAAAAATTATAATTTCAGTTACTGTAGATAAATTAATATCAGGAAGATCATCACGTCCTACCCAATCATGAGCATAACCTTGTAATTTATCATTTTTATTAATTTTAAATCTTTCTTCTATTTGTGGAGATAACTCACTATGTTTATCTAAATATATTTCTAATCTTTTATCAGTAAATTTTAATTCATCCTTATATTTTTGTTCAGCATATTCACGAAACTTTTCAACTCTATCTTTTAATTGTTTATATTTTTTAGCTGAAATAGTATTTAAATATTCATCATCGTTTAATTTATCTTTTTGTGCCTGAACTGCTCGTTTCATTAAATCAGATGATACTTCATAAATTGATAAAAGAGATTCATCCATGTAATTTTGAATTGATTTCATAATAATTTAATTTTATAATATTTTTTATTCATCCCAAGCTTTGATTACTTTAAGATTCTTTATATTTAATTCATGAGCAGCATTTACATTTTTCTTATCATCATCTACAAATACCACTCTATCATATTCTTTACAAAGTTTTTTAAGAACATTACCTTTCTTTTCAGCGTCATTCTTGCCAGGATATGTCTTAATTTCATCATTTACAGCATGTGAGAAAGTTTTCTTAAATGAATCACCAAGTTCCTTTAATGCTCCATCTTCATCTCTAAATTTCAAGAAATCACCAATAGCTTTCTTAATAACATCTTCACATCCACGAGCTGTCAAGAAACAAAAATCATATCCAGCTTTAATATAGTCATCCATTATTTTCAAATTCTTAATAAGTGGAGTACCTGTAATAATAGAATTATATACTTTTACTGGATCTCTAAAATCTCTATAATCAAACCATTTTCTTTTTTCTTGGTCTTCAGCATCTGGATCTTTAGCAAACTCTTCAGTAGTTAATGCGACTTCTGGTTTGCCTGGTTCTTGTTTATATATTTTCATTAAAGAAGGGTCAACTTTTAATATTGTATCATCAATATCAAATACAATCAAACCTTTAACAGAATCTGGCAAATCTTTAACTCTTTCAAAAATATATACTTTTAATGATTTCATTATGCTTTATATAATAAATTTTCATTAAATATTTCTTTTCTATTTGCATCTAATATTTTAGTAATTTGAATTGGTGCATCTTCTTCTAATGTCAATTCATATTCATCCGGATCCATGATATTAGCTGCTATTGTTTCTTCCCAATTAACATCCTTTGGATCTACTAATGCACATATAGTTATATTATTTCTTGAACTACCTATAGCACCATGAGAATCACCCATGCCTTCTATAAATGTCCAATATATACCTATATTTCCTTTATATTTAGAAAACGAATCATTTAAAGAAATAACTCTTTCAATTTTTATTAAGCCTCTTTCAAATTCTAATGTTAACTGTTCATCAACTATATCTTTAATGTATTCAATAAAGTTTTCTTCATCATCTTCTACTGAATCAATATCATGTTCTTCACAATAATCTTCACCATATACAGTATTATTTATATTGATTGAAAATTTAGGATTATCAAAAGGATTACATTCATTAAAATAATCGTAATATGATTTATGATTATCTTTTAATTTACCTATTTCTGAATTATCTTTAAGAAATTCTATGAATTTTTCAATATTTTGTTGTAAAGACTCATGAATAAAATTTTGCAATGCTTTCATTTATTTTAATTATTTATTTTATAATTATTCACCAAACTTTAAAGCTTGCTTTATTTGATACTCTTTCGTTAATTGAAATATATTCTTTTAAATTTTTTATATTATTTCAATATATTATTTATTTGCAAAATATGCTTTTAATGCATTCTCTGCTTTCTTTTTAGATGTATATTTAGCTTTCCAATATCCCTGTTTAGGTGTATTTGTGCCTTTTCCTGCATGACCTTTAATTCTCCAATAGTCTCCTACTTTGACTATTACATCATGAAGTTCTTCACTCAAATAATATTTTAAAGATTTCATATTATTTATTTATATTATTCATCCCAAGCTTTAATTACTTTAAGATTTGATTTTATCTTTTAAAGATTCTTGTATAATATATTCTTTAATTGTCTTCATTTATATATGTTGAATATTATATTTATCATAATACTTTTTTGGTAATGACTTCAAACTACTTTGTTTTGTTGCATCACATATACCATTAAATATTATAATTTTACAGTTTTCTTTATTTAATTCTACATTACATGGTATACGTATTTCGATATTTGCATTAACAATACGGTTTTTACTTTGTAATAAATCATCAAGCCAGATTCCTAAAGAGCCATCTGTATATTCTCCATTATCTTGTTTTACTCTATATCCACAAAAATGCAATAACTCACTATCTCCAAAACGCCATCCATGATTCTTAAGCATTTTAACAGTTCCTATAACATCAAACTTAATAACCATTTCTTTAAACTGCTCGATTTCATTATCTTCAAATCGTTTGAAATTTCTTGATGAATAAAATTTAACATGTTGTTTACTATCATCAATTTCATCATTAAGACGTGTTAATTTCTTTTTTAATTCTTCACAAGTATTTTCATTATCAGATATATAAGGAACACACATAAAATATCTAGATGTTTCGTAACTAATAAATATTTGTTTATTAGATAAATAGTCTTTTATTTCTTCATATAAATCCTTTTGTGGATAATGTTTTTTAAAGATTTTTTCAATTTCTTCAACTAATGGTTTTGCTTTTTCATCATCCCATTTTTTCTTGACATTATATTGATTATGTAATGTATTTAAAGCTTCTTCCATTTTTATATCATATTTTCCTTCAACAATATCTTTACATAATTGAAGTACATCAGCTCTACAAGCATACCAAGCAACTATTCCATTTTTATCTTTAACTGTTTCATCTACATAATAATTCCAATAGCTAGCAAAATTTTTTGCTTTTTCTCCATATATATTAAGTAAATGAGTTTTTTGTTGCATTAATTCTGGAAGTTTTTCATAATCAATTTCAATGCATGCACATACTTTTTTATCATGAAGACCTAATGTTGGTGTTGTACCTTCCATTGAAATACCTTTATTATTAGCTTTAATAAAAGTATTCCATTCTGGATCTGTTCGTTTATCATGAAAAGATACTACTTTTTTATCAAATAAATCATATGCTGCCCAATCTTCATCACCTTTAGACTCTCTTGCTTCGATATATCCATCTTTCAAAATAGATTTAAGACCAGCACCAGTTGTATAATGGCGAATTATTTTTACATCCTTCAATCCATCAACTTGTGCTTCAATTAAATAATCATTTAATAATGGTAATCTTTCTATTTCTAAAATATATTGATTAATGTTTTTCATTATTTTTCATTTTTTATTTATTAGCAAAATAAGCTTTTAATGCATTTTCAGCCTTTTCTTTGGTTTTATATTTGGCTTTCCAATATCCACGTTTAGGAGTATTTGTTCCTTTTCCAGCATGACCTTTGATTCTCCAATAGTCTCCTACTTTAACAATTACATCATGGAGTTCTTCAGTTAAATATTGAGATAAACTTTTCATATTTATTAAAAATAAATTATTTACTTGTCAATTATGTTCGTTTTACGCCTGGCAAGTCATAAATTTTTCTTGCAGTATCATTTATAATTAAATGTTGATTATTCGGATACATTTGTAAGAAATCACTGAGATTATCATGGAATATATCAAATACTTTTATATTTGTTATCCATCCAAAGAATGAATTAATTTCAACTTGTGATTTATCACCTATAACCATTTCGGGATTAAATTTTGATACTACACTTGAAACAGGATTATCCATATCAAAGAAATACTGATATTTAGTTAATTTATAAAGTGGAATATTTTCATCATGTGAATAATGATATGCATTAATATCAAATACATTCATTTTCTTACTCCATCGTATAACTATTAAATATGTATTTTGTGTTTCAATACTAATTTTATGTTCAGGACAAATATTTAAATGTAATGTAGCATTAAATTGTGATTGTTCCAATATAACTTTAATATGTCCAATTTTAAATATTTGTCCAGAATAATCATTTATAAATGGACATAATATGAAAGATATTCCAATTTCATCACCACAATATTTCTTTTGATATATAATTCTTGACATTTCATTTAAAACATTACTAAATGTATACTTATTATCAGATATTAATGTTCCTTTATAATATATATCATTTGTATCAATTGTTGTTGTATCACATGTCAAATGAGAACGAGTTGCATCTGATTCATATAATGAATATAGTGTTGAATATGCATATTTTGGTGCTTCTAATGCAGCTTCATTTGAATCAACTGTATTATCAATATCTTCTCCGAATAAATCTTCATATTTGTTCTTAACTACGGTATCAACAAATGTTTGTGCATCTCCTAAATCAACTGAATCCTTTTCTTGATATTTAACTAATGCAAGTTTGAATGTGGTAGCAATCCACATAAATGCATCTTTCTTTTCTTCATATGCTCCATTAACCATCCACATGCGTTTCATCATTGGAATGTAAACTAAATCACCTTCCATTGGTTGAGCAGTATTTCCAAATGCTGTAGCAAATGAGCCCTTTGTAACTTCAACTTCCCAGTCAGTTTGCCAATCTAATCCCCAATCATTAAATTCAGGTTTAGATGATGGCATTTGATTATCAGCAATAACAATTTTAACCTGTTTAATTGCTTCAACATTCATTAATGCATATTCTTTAAATGTTATGTCTTTTGAACCTTTATCCGGATTAAGTTTTATATAATATGATGGTATACCAACTAATTGAGATACTGATTCTGCAAGTTGTTGATTAAGAGCAATTGCATTTTCCATATTTGCATATGGATTATATGTTCCACTATTTTCTTCTGCACTAAATTGGAAGCATCCCTCAATTTCAGTAGAATAATCAGATATTATTTCATCATTAATTGTAACCTTTTGAATTATACCTGAAATTTTAGTACGCACATAAAAATCCTGATTAAGTTCAATAGTATTTTGCAATATATCATCATATGACATATAACATGACCAACAAACATTATCTATACTATATCCATATTGTAATGTAGATTTATCGTACTCACAATCACAATCATCATATATCTTAATAACTGATATATCATTAAGAGGAATATTGATATTTAAAATCTGTGGAGGTGTACAACCATTTAAACAAGCTGTATTAAAATTCATAATAGTATGTATAAATTTATATATCGATTGAATGGTGATAATTATCTAAAACCATATTAGCATATTTCAATCGTGTATTGAAACCTGAAATTGTTTTTGAATTTGCTGCATCATAAGCTTTATCTAATCTTTTAATATCACTATCTGTGGGAACTGTTGTTTTTGAAGAAAATCCACCTAAGAATCTACAATATGCCGCAGATACAGCTTCTTTAAGATTTTGACATTTAGGCATTACAACACCAAAATTTGTTTTATAAAGTCCTTTTGAAATTTCACCAACAACCATTTGTAATTGTTGTTGAAGAGATAATGATTCAATTCCGGCTCCTCTTATTAAATTTTGTGCTTGTTGTAATGAATATCCTAATCCATTCATTAATGCTTTTTCTTTTCTATCAGTAAATGTCCATTGTATTATACCTGCACCATAACTCCATGGACATGTTTTTGTACCATATACTGTATTTTTATTACATGCACTTGATGATGTTAGCGTACCATTCTTTTCACCTTTATTTATGGCAGCAGGATTAATATTTGATTCGGCAATCATGCATCCCACCAACGCAGCACACATATAATCATCCCAGTTAAGATTATCTCTAAGATATTCTACACAAATTAATTGATTATCTAAACTTGCCATTATATTTATAAATTTATTTATGCTTTTCTCCAAATATGTATATATCCCATTGGATAGAATCCACATGGCATTCCTTGTGGATTAGTACATTTTCTTGCAGTTTTTCCATCATGTATATTACCCCATGAAAATGATTTACCTTTTGATCCACCTTCTCCTGCAAATATTTCAGTATGTGTTGATGCTTTACCACAAACAATATCACCAGGTTTTAAGTTTTCTCTTGAATAAGGTAAATGAACAAATCCTGCATCTTTCATCAATTTCATAAATGATTGTTCTTGCATAGTTGCAGTTGCAATTGAAGGACAATTTACTCCATGTAAACGTAGGCATGCTTGAACAAATCCTGAACAATCATCTGCAACTTTAGAATTAATCAATGGACAATCATACCATACTTTTCCTTTTAATGGTTCATTTCCTTTTGTTCCCTGATATGTATGTATATTTTGTTCATACCATTTTCCCATTTTACATACACAATCCCACCAAGGACCTATATCTCCAACTTTAGATGGATCCCAATCATCATCAAATGTACCATTATATCCTAAAGGACCATCTTGTACAATAGTAGTAAATATTTTTATACTATCTGTTAAATTATGTTTTGTGTAACGCTTTCCATCTGAATCTTCAAATAATGCACCAGCATATTCATTATAATCCAATATAATTTGAGATTCTTTTATTGGAGTTGTATCTTTTAATTTATCTCTAACGTCTGTCCACCACGACATAAATTATATTTGCTCCATATATTTTAATATATCCAAAAAACAGTTATGTTTACGTTTATTGAATTTTTGATATTTTGCTCCTGCAGCATATGCTTTATCAAATATTGTTTCACCTTTACCAAATCCTCGACCAGCTTTATCTAAGAAAAACTCAGCAGCAGCTACAGTTGCATCAACACTTGAACCTAATTTACGAATTGTATTATCATAGAAATAAGAAAGCATTAACATTTGATCATGAAAATCTAAATCACATATATGTGGACCTTTAATGTATCCTGCTTCTGTAGTAGGAAGTTTTTGATGAGCTCTTGGATCTGAATTTAATCTTCCTATAAGTTTTTGTTTTATATTCCAGAATGTAAAACCTACTGCTCCCTCACCAGCATTTGACCATCCATGAGTTGATATATTTGGTGATTTTCCATCTCTTTCCCATGTATTTACAACTCGAGGATTACATGCACATTCTTGAACCATACAAGCAGTAAGTGCTTTACATATAGCCTCAGGTAATCCAATACTTCGTAATGCAGTTAGACATTGTGCTACATTATTTGGTAATGCATATCTACTTAGACTTCCAATACTATAGCTATTATATTCAGCTGAATATGATTCTGGAATTTGTACTTGAGTATTACCTGTTCCTGGTGGTAAATCATATGCATCACATCCACCAATATGAATTTCAATAGGATTATTTACTAAATAGTTTTTATAACTTATATTAGGTTTACTATTACCCATATCATTACCTGTCCATTCATAAGTTTCTTTACATAAATCTAATGTGCAACCCCATAAACCTTCAATAGCCTCATCAATTGTCATTTACTAATATTATTTCTTTATTAAAAATAAAAGGTAGAACTTAAAGCTCTACCTTCTTATCTTCGTGTATAATAAATTGATTTGTTATTTCATTCATTTCGATTTTTGATGCTATTATACCATTATGAGTCACAGAATTATGTAAAGTTCCATCAATTACTTCATTAAGACAAATCATTGGACCACCAATTGGATTTATAACTGTTATATCTCCTCCGCTTTTATATAATTGTTGAGTATGTAATGGTGCACATAATTTATAAATACGTTCATTATCATTTTCCTGTATAAGGCGTAAATAATTATTTATGTTTTCTCTTGTATATAATTCAACTGTTTCATTTCTAAATTCAATATCAGTATGTACAAGGCCCCAAACTAACTTAAATAAATCATTATAGTCACCAGAATTATCAATTATATAATCATAATCATTAACATCATCAAGATCATGTTCAGCTACATTATCCAATTGTTCGATATTATTTCTAATAATTGATATAGTTATGCCATTATTTTCATGAATATAATTTAACTCATGAGAAAATCTATTATCTGTAACAATAACATATTTCAGATTAGGATTTCGATATTGTTCCTCCCTGACATAATTACGAACAATATTAACGAATATTTCTTTATTAATTGATTGTTGAAGAACATAAGTTCCAATATATACAAGAATTTCTCTTAATGACATCCAAAGCTTTGTCTCATTATTACCAATAGAAGAAATAGAGTAATAATATTCTTCAGCTGTAACTATGTTATTATCGTCAGGTTTAATTTCTGTATATTGGAATTTATCATTTATACAAATCCAAGCTGTTGATTTGTTTTGATAAAAACGTTGTCTTGGTATACCGAAAATCTTTGCACAAATTTCTTTAAGTTGATCTGCATATGCTATACATAATACATGATTCTTTTCTTGACTTAATAAATCATTATCATTTTGTATATATGTTGCTGATTGTGTTGGATTTGTGTATACACTAAAATAATACTGCTTACATTGTTCTAAACTCATTTCAAAATTGTTTAGACATACTTTAAGCATTTTGGCTACTGTATCTTTTCCTGCTCCTGCATATCCATTTAAACCGATATATAAAAGGTTATTCATACTATATGTACATATATCTTTTATATAAAATAGAAATTTTGACGAAAGTTATTCAAAATTAAGCATATTCATCTCTATCAAGAACACCTGTTATTAGAGTTTGAGAACCTGTTAATTCAGCAAAACCTGATACACCATCATTTGCTATAAGTGGAGTTTTTTGTCTTTGTTCACCCATTTGTATTGATTGTAAATTTGATGCATATATTAATGCATCTGTTTTATCACCAGCACTTGCATTAGAATCAGTCTCATGTGCTTTCTGAGCATCATTTCTTGCAGAGTCCAAACTTGAACCAGTAGGAGTTTCATCTATAGTTGTTGTATTTCCATCTGCATCTGTTATAGTTGATTTAACATTACCAAATGTATCAGGATAAAAATCTTTCCATTCGTGTCTATTTGTAGTTTGATATAATGCAGTCAAACCCTGAGTATACATTTTTCCAATTTGTTGTAAGTCTCTTGAACGAGCATGCGCTAATGTAACCTTAACTTTAATTTCGGTTGGGAAGTCATCAATACCAAGAGGACCAAAATGTTGAATTGATGCATTTTTCATAATCATATTACCCATTGTTGCAATAGGATTTAATGGATTACCGATTGTTAAATGCCATAAACCTGTATCTTCACCAGTCAATAATGAATCAAATGCATAGAATGCAGGACGACCTAATGCATTTTGTACAGCAGCTTTTGTAGCTTGACCTAAACCTGCATTATTCCAAAGGCCACTCATTATTCTGGCAATATTTTGTGATACACTTGTTTTTCCTTCTCCTTCTCCTTTTGAATCTATTCCAAGTTTTTCTTTAGCTGCATTTGTTATACCATTTATTGCTTCACCTGCAATACTTGATAATACTCCAAGTAAAGAACCAAGATCATCAGTACCAGCTGCCATGGCTGATAATGCACCACCAATTTTATCCCATGCATTATCTAAGAAAGCATTTACTTTATAATATGATGCATTATTAGGTTTTGGTCCAATAATACTCTGTGAACCACCCCAGAATGATCCTCTAAAATATGTACATTCCAATATATTACCAATCAAATCAAGAAATGCAGATTTTGGATTGATATTATCATATGCTCTAAGTTTATATGAGAATGTTAAAGTTATTTCTTGTGAAAATTTCAATTTACCTTCAGGTATATACATATCTTGCACAGCTTGTTTTTGTGTATATACTTTATTATTATCATAATTTCTAAATTTTTCAAGTTGACCAGGATCACTCTCCATATTGAAAGATTTAAATGTACCACCAAGTAATTTAGACCATAAATTTTGAGGACCAGATGTACCATTTTGCATATGACGATAGTTATCAGCATTCAAGTTTGCAAATAAACCAACTGCACCTCTTGAACTATCATTTTCTTGTGAAGGTAATTGTTGAGCTTTTGATTCTAATTGCTTCCAAGTATATTCATATTGAAAATTCAAAATATCTTCAAGTTTATTATCATCTGTATCAAACCATGTAATCATACGAGCAATATCATCACCAGCCATATAACCAGGTTCTTGTGCTATTGCAGCTTTAAATTTTGGAGCTACTGCAGAACCTATAACATCACCAACTGGAAAAGCAAATTTACGTAAAGTTATTAAATGATTATTTGCAACTTTACCTAAATCTTTACAATACATGAAGTCAGTATAACGATATCTTTGAGCGCCTAAATAACCTTGGTGAGATAATTGAACAAGATTAGCTATTGAACAGTCAGATACATCATCAATATCTTGTGCATATTGTCCGCTAGCATCAATCAAAAGAGGAACATTCCACGATAATCCTTTTGATAATACACCAAACTTAGGATTAAATAATGATGGTGTAATTGAAGCTTCACTATAATGAACAACTGCAGCCTTACCATGTTTATCAATATTTGCAACGTTTCTAACTTGATTTTTATATTTGAATCTATACCAGTTCATTGAACGCATTACATCACCTCCAATTTCCCATGGATTTTCAAATAAATTATGATTAATATCTCTTGGTAAACCTACTTGTCTATTATACTTTCCAAATTTGTCCGTTTCAATAGTACTTGGATCATATAATAATCCACTTTTTAATTCTTCCGAAATATTTAAATTCATTGATGGAATGCGGTTAATATAGTTTTGTGTAAATTTTTCGGCTTCTACACTTTGCTTAGGAAATGCCTTTTGAGCATCTCCACTACCATCATCCATAAGTTTTAATCTATTTTTACCTCTATTAGTTGCTGATGGAAATGATAGTGATCTATTTGTGGAATTATTTGAATTGCCATAATATCCACTACCACTATTAAATACTCCATTAAATATGTCACCAAGTACTGACATTACTGCTTTACATATATTTCTTATTATATAAAAATAAATTAATACAAACAAAGGCCACTCAATTGAGTGGCCTCTATAATAAAGAATAAAATTTACTT
>Ga0326511_10004321_pt1 | contig 11347 bp, 8 predicted proteins | sample 0_2496_0518_D_FD_203701 | JGI IMG/M metagenome (GOLD analysis project Ga0326511, IMG submission 203701) | Bovine rumen microbial communities from UC Davis, California, United States - 0_2496_0518 | ecosystem: Host-associated > Mammals > Digestive system > Stomach > Rumen | place: USA: California...
ATCGTCTGTACGGGTGGCGTAAAATGCATCTCGCCAGTCTTTTCGAAGAATTCATACTGCAAATAGAGGTTACAGTAATAGGAACGTGTAGGGTAGTTCTTGCTGGCCTTGATGATATCAGTCTTGCCAATGATGAAGCTCAATCCAGACATAGCCATCAGTCCTTTTTGGGCAGAAGCCATACAGAAGTCAACATTGTCTTTCACGACATCAAGAGGAATCATTCCCAGCGTGGATGTTGTGTCACTGACAAAGATAGCACCATACTGGTGGGCTAAAGCGCCAATCTCACGGATGGGGTTCAGCACACCTGTTCCCGTTTCATGATGACAGCAATAGACGACAGCCACATCCGGATTCTCCTTCAGTGTCTGTTCCACCAACTTCAAATCGGGCTGTTCATATACAGACGACTTCAGATTGATATGGGGAATGTGGTACATCTCGCATACCTCTACCGCACGAGTGTTGTATGCTCCGTTATTCACAACCAATATCTTCTTTCCTTCAGGAACGAGCGAGTTGATGCAGATGTCGATATTGATGGTACCAGAGCCGCAGAACAGGACGGAAGTATATTCATCTTCAGGCGCATGGACAACTTTCAGCAAGTCTGAACGAAGGCCTTTCATCAAACCGGCAAACTCTTTCTCACGAGGACAGATATCTGGTACAACCTGTGCCATCTTCACTGTATCAGTAGTGGTGGCTGGACCAGGATTCAATAAAACATTTCGTTTGATATTCATAACAATTGTTTTTTATTTTTTCAAGAACTTCATAAGTGCTTCTTTGTTCTCTATAGGCGTTGTCGTTGGTCTTCCCAAGTCCTTGCGGTTGCCTTTCTTGACACATACCTGCAGAAGAACCGGTCCGTTTTCGGCCTTGACAATCGGAAGGATGGCTGTTAGCTCTTCCTTGGTCGTCACGCTATAGGATGCATGGTAGCCAACAGCATCTGCAACGGCAGGCAAGTTGATCTGAAGACCGACCGTCGGCTGACCTCCTACGGAGTCGTGAGCACCATTATTAAAGACTACATGAATATAGTTTTGTGGATGTTTAGAAGCGACGATCGCCATTGATCCCAGATGCATGATGCTGGCACCATCACCATCGAAACACCAAACCTTTCTCTGGGGTTGTTCCAATGCAACACCTAAAGCTATCTGACTTGCATGTCCCATAGAACCTACCGTCAGGAAGTCACGTTCATGCCCTTCATGCATAGCCGTACGATATTCAAACAGCTCACGGCTGATCATACCTGTCGTAGAGACAATCACGTCTTTCTCGTCCAAAGCTGCCGCAACAGTCTGAATGGCTTCCTCTCGCGTCAATGACAGGTCGTTTTGAACGACGTGCTGTAAGGTATAGGTATCGAAAGTGTCTTTTTCAATAACCAAAGCATAAACCTCACGGCTGTTGTTCATAAAATCTACTGCCGTCTGTATCTGTTTGGCTGCTTGATCTTCGTCCTTGTCCAACACCTGATAGGGGATGCCCATTGTTTCCAACAGCGGCAAGGTTACCTTTCCCTGTTTCACGTGTTGCGGCTCATCGTGAACGCCTGGCTTTCCTCGCCAGCCGATGATCAGCAGGACTGGTATCTGATAAACATCCTTGTCGGTCAGAGATGCCAACGGGTTAATGATGTTTCCTTCACCAGAGTTCTGCATATAGACAACAGGGATTTTTCCTGTTGCAAGGTGATAGCCGGCAGCAAGTCCCATCGCACCACCCTCATTGGCAGCAATGATGTTATGGGTGTCGTCAGCGTGGTCGGTGATGTAGGCACAAAGATTTTTCAACAACGAATCGGGAACACCCGCATAGAAGTCTATATCATTGGCCTTCAGCGTATCGTAAAAAAATGATGGTCTGATCATATCATTAGTCGTTGGGAAAGTTACTTCGTTCCAGGAATCAATTCGAGAATCTCTTTGATAGGCATACAAATCGGATTGGCCTCCAAAGAACGTTCATTTTCAAGGATGGTCTCAGCACATTTCTGCATGGCGGGATAAGCGGCACGCAACATGTGGTTGGCATAAATCACAATATTGACACCCCAACTATGCAGTTCGTCCTCCGTAATCTGATTATAGGTGGTAGGAACCACGACGATAGGCACAGACGGATGGCGTTCGCGGAAACGCAAACAGAAATCTTTGATATCGCTACCCGACTTCTCCTTACTATGAATCATGATGCCATCTGCACCTGCTTCCACATAGGCAAATGTACGCTCTAATGCGTCTTCCACACTCTTGCCGGCAATCAGACTCTCACAGCGGGCAATAATCATGAAGTCTTTGGTGACTTGTGCTTCTTTGCCTACCTTGATCTTGTGACAGAATCCTTCTATCGTATCTTGCATCTGAATAGCATCTGTGCCGAAAAGAGAATTCTTTTTCAATCCGATCTTGTCCTCGATAATAATGGCAGAGATACCATTACGCTCCAACGTACGCACCGTAAACTGGAAATGCTCTGGTTTACCACCTGTGTCGCCATCATAAATAATCGGCTTGGTCGTACATTCCAGAATATTCGTCAGATCCTGCAGACGTGTCGTCAAGTCCACAGCCTCAATATCAGGCTTTCCTTTTGAAGTGGAATCCGTCAAAGAACTCGACCACATACCATCGAACGTATTCGTCTTCAAACCTTTCTGAACTGCTGCGTTCTCGATAATGAGTCCACTCAAACCATCGTGGGCTTCCATGATGCGGACAATCGGTTTGGCTGCAATCAATCGGCGCAATGATTTCAAACGGATGTCTGGAGTTGTACCAATCGCTTTAATTTCCTTGTCTAATGATGAAGAATTGATTCCTTGAGTATAGGGAATTTCAATCACCTCGCCTCCTAATTCTTTCATCACGTCAAACACCTCTTTGCGGAGTTCTTGCTCTGTGCCTTCTTTCCAGTCATCGCCGTGAATGATGTAATCAGGCTTGTACTTACGCAAGTTGGCTACATAGCTCCACTCTTCCTGTGGAACCACACAACTGACTCCTTGAATATGTTCTACTACATTCTTGCGCTGTTCGTATGTCATATACGGCAGACGACGATGCATAGCAATGGCTTTATCGGTAAACAATCCGATCATCACGTCTCCATATTTGGCACCTTCGGTGATGATGTTGATTAAACCTGGATGCATGATATCACCAATCATGCCCAAATAAACAGTTTTACTCATATTGTATTCTTTTTGTTTCGCGAAAACAGTAACAAGTGAATAATGTTCGTATAACTTTGCAAAGGTACGATTAATTCCCAAATACACCAAGCATGCAGGCTTTTTTCAACCATTATATTATTAAATTAGGTAAAAAAATTGCTGATATTGTAATAAATAACTACCTTTGCACATCTAATGTATATATCATTAAACCTAATTTTAACATAACGATGAAAAAATTCTTATTAGTAGCAATGCTGTTCGTAGCAGGTATGAGCATGGCACAAGAGATGCCGAAGATACCTGTCGATCCAGCAGTACGCATCGGTAAGTTGGACAATGGACTGACTTACTACATCCGCCACAACAACTGGCCGGAAAACAAAGCAAACTTCTACATTGCACAGCGTGTAGGTTCTATCCAGGAGAATGACGACCAGCGCGGTCTTGCCCACTTCTTGGAGCACATGGCGTTCAACGGTTCTGAACATTTTCCTGACAGCACACTGTTGGAGTTTACCCGTTCTTTGGGTGTAGAATTTGGTAGCAATCTGAATGCTTACACCAGCATCGACCAGACTGTTTATCGTATTTGCGATGTACCAACCAAACGTGGTCAGGCAGCTCTCGACTCTTGTGTACTGATCCTGAAAGACTGGTCAAATGGTCTGGCTCTCAAAGACAAGGAGATTGACAAAGAGCGTGGTGTCATCCATCAGGAATGGCAGTTAGGAGAAGGTCCTGGTCAGCGCATGATTCAGAGAGCCTTGCCGAAACTCTATCCGATGTCAAAGTATGGCGAGCGTCTGCCAATCGGTTTGATGGAGATTGTTGACAACTTCCCACCACAGGTGTTGCGCGATTACTACAAGAAGTGGTATCGTCCTGATAACCAGGCTATTATCATTGTTGGCGACGTAGATGTTGACCACATGGAAGCCGTTATCAAGGATTTGTGGAAAGGTGTCACCGTTCCTGCTGATGCAGCAAAAGTTGTTGACGAACTTGTTCCTGACAACGAACAAGCTATTTACGTGGTTGAAAAGGACAAAGAGCAGCAGTTCTCGTCTATCGGAATTTCCATGAAGCATGATGCTACAGATCCTTCTGAGAAGGTGACGGTAGAATACCTGATTGAAGATTATGTGAAAGACATGATTGCCATGATGCTCAACCAACGTTTAGAGGAAATGACACAGAAGGCAGATTGTCCTTTCACAATGGCTTACGGCTATGACGGCAACTATCTGATTTCTAAAACAAAGGATGCATTCCAAATTGATGCTTACGCAAAGGAAGGCAAGGACTTGGAGACACTGGCTGCTATCTACAGAGAGGCTTTACGTGTTAAAAAGTTCGGTTTCACCGCTTCTGAGTTCCAGCGCTCAAAGGAAGAGTATTTGAGCCGTTTGGAGAAACGTTATACCAACCGCGACAAAATCAAGAATGCTGAGTTTGGTGATGCTTATCGCGACAACTATTTGGAGAACGAGCCTATTCCTTCTATCGAGGATGAATATCAGCTGATGACCCAACTCGTTAATGCACCGATGATCAATGTTGACATCATCAACATGATTGCTAAGCAGATGATTAGCGAAGAAGACAAGAACTTCGTCACCTTACTGATGCTACAGGAGAAAGAAGGCAAGGAATATCCTACTGAGACTTCTCTGGCAGAAACGATTGCAAAGGTACGCGCAGAGGAAATCACAGCATACGTTGATAATGTGAAGAACGAACCGCTGATTGCTCCTGACAAGATGCCTAAGGCTGGTAAGATAAAGAAGGAAACTGAGAACAAACAGTTTGGATACAAAGAGTTGACGCTCTCTAACGGCGCTCGTGTCATCCTGAAGAAGACTGATTTCAAGACCGATGAGATTCAGTTCCAGGCTTTGGCAAAGGGTGGTAAGAGCGTTTACGGTCCAGCTGACTTCATCAACCTGAAGCTCTTCGATCAGGCAATGGCATCCAGCGGTCTTGGCAACTTCAGCAATACTGAACTGCAGAAGGCGATGTATGGTAAGCAGGTTAGTGCAAGTATATCATTGGACAACAACTACAATGCGATTTCTGGAACTTCTGTTCCGAAGGATATTGAGACTCTGATGCAGCTCATCTATCTGAACTTCACCAATAAAACAAAGGATGAGGATGCATACAAGTCTATGCTTTCACAGCAGGAGATGATATTGAAGAACAAGAATCTCAGTCCGGAAAGTTCATTCATGGATTCTATCACCGTTACCATCAGCAACCACGAATTGCGCAACAAGCCGCTTGAGGCAGATGAATTGCCACTTGCTAATTACGATCGCATGATGCAGATTCAGAAAGAAGCATTCGCCAATGCTGCAGACTTCGTATTCTATTTCGTTGGTAACTTCGACGAGGCAACAATCCGTCCGCTGATTGAGCGATATATTGCATCACTGCCTGGCAAGAAGGCAACATCTAACTGGAAAGAAACACCTGGTTACGCACAGGGTCTCGTATTGAATCACTACCAGCGCGAGATGACTTCTCCCAAGGCTATGGCATTCTTCTTCTGGCATGAGGACGCACCTTACACGCTGGAAAACAAGATTCTTGCTGATGCTGCAGGACAGGTTCTCTCTATGGTTTACCTGAAGGATATCCGTGAAGATGCCAGCGCTGCATATTCCGTATTCGCTAACGGCGACCTCCGCCGTGTTCGTGACAAAGCAAAGGTTGTTATGCAGGCCATTTGTCCGATGGATCCGGAAAAGGCTCAGACAGCACTCGACTTATTGGCAAAAGGAATGGCCGACAACACCATCAAGGTGGATGATGACAAGGTCATGAAGGTCAAGGAGAACATGCTGAAGAATGCTGACGAGGAAGCAAAGAACAACAGCCACTGGATGGATGTGATTGACGAATATATCTGGACAGGCGTTGACTTCCACACAGAGTACAAGAACATTGTCAACAGTCTGACTCCTGAGAAGATTGCAAACTTCCTGAAGGGACTCGTTGCAGCAGGCAACCACACAGAAGTGGTCATGACGCCAAAGAAGTAATCATATCACCATCTCTATATAATAAGGTGTAGCCTCTCGTGGGCTGCACCTTATTTTTTTATCCTTAACCGTAACGGCTATGACTCCCGCAGCTACGATTATCCCGTAATGTAAAAAAGAGACCGTAAGGCCTCTTTTTTTGTTAAACACGAATCTACTTCACCATTGATCTTCGGTCGAACTTGCTTTTGCTCGGTAGAGCCGATGCAAGCATCGCTCTACACTCGCTTAAACGCAACTTTCCTCCTGTTCCCACTTGCTCTTACCGCGAAGTGAATCCAGTAGTTACCTGTTCGGCTGTTGTGCTCGAGGAGCAGTTCGTCGAAGTCCTCTTTCCAATCCCTGCTGATCATCAACAGGTGGTAGGCATAGACAAAGGCCTGCTCCAGTCCTGAACAACGGATGTCGGCTGCACAGCCTGTCAAGTGGTTCGAGGTAGCCACACCACCCACCGCCTTATTGACGGCAGGTGAACGGTAGCCAGAGTTGATATAAATGGGAAGCCCACCTCCAACTCCTCCCGAAGGGAGGAGGGCATTACCACTTCGTGGGTTAGTATTTTCTATTGAATTCACTTTCGAGCTGCTTTCCCCTGACCCTCCTTGGAGGCCTGACTCCCCTCCCTTTGGGAGGGGTTGGGGGTAGGCTCTCAGTGCCTCTAACCATCGGCACAATCGCTTCAAATTCGTTATCACTTCCTGCGACGGAAAGTTATGATCCGCCGTCTGGACTGATGTCGTACACATCTCGCTGAGCGAGAAGTGTTCCGTCAATTTCAATGTTTTGTCTATGTACTTGTTCATTTTCTTTATTTGTTTAGTGTTTAGAGTTTAAAGGCTCTTTAACCGCTAACCGCTAACCGCTAACCGTTATACGTTATACTCAAATGTAGCGCGTAGCGCGTGTAGCGTGTAGCGCGATGTTATTATACCATGTAGCCTGTTTTGCGATACTTTTTTCTCATCTTGCCGTTTTCTTTGTATTCACCGATTTTTTCTACAAGATGGTCTGACATCAAACGACAGATTCTAGTACGCGAAGTACTTGGCTTATCCAGACCGAAACAACGCATCACATCCTCTGAGGTAAACTCCTCCGGCAGAAGGTTGAAGGCTTCGACCGTTTTCTGGCAGCGCTGCGTGTTGGCTACCAGCTCCTTCGACTGGTTGTCGAAGTACTGCTCGGCCATCGCACCGAAATAGTGCTTCTGACAGGCATACTGGATGTTCACCAGCAGTTCGGCCAGTCGCCAGTCCACCTCATCGGTCTCGAACGATCCGCAGCGGAAGTCACCCTCCTGCTTCATCTCCTCCCAGTGACGCATCACGATAAACGGTGCCGAGAAGTTCAGGGCGTGATAGGCACAGCGTTTCAGCAGCATCTCGTCGGCCTTCGAGTTGTTGTCTTTGGCATCCATCATACGACGTGCCGTCCAGTCGTACAGCTCGTCCACGATCTTCTGCAGCGGCAGCTCACCCTTCGTCTTGTCCAGCTTGAAGGCCCATGCCTTCAGGCGTCCGTCACTATCGAAGTCCACACGCGTCACCCTGTCCATCATCTCAAACTCCGTCGGAGGCAGGGGAATGCAGGTCAGTCGTGTGGCCAGACCTGTGCCGAAGTTCTGTTCGTTCACCATCTTCTTCAATGCCGTAGGCGTACCCGTATAGATATAGTTCCATGTCACGATGAAGTCGTCGAGTATCGAGTCGTTGTTCGAGTAGGCCTGACCGTCTTCCTCGTTGTGGAAGGCTTTCAGCTGCATCGACTGCTTGTCTATCCACGAGCCGCCGCGTTGTACCGTCAGCGTATTGTCCAGCTCTGTGTCGAAGGTCAGCATGTGCAGCTGCATCTCTTCGCCATCGACCACCTCTATGGCGTTCACCATATCCTGTATGAACTGGGCGTTCGACGTACGGGCTGGATGTACCCTCACCACCACCTTCGGCTTCGTGGGCTTCTCCTTGTTGGCACCCTTCGTCTTCATCAGGTCGCGGTAGGCGTTGATGGCCTCCTTGCCCTTCTTGTCGGCCTCCACGATGGGAGCCGCCAGCTGCTTGAACAGACGTGTGGCAAACGACTTTCCGCTGGCAGGGTCGCCGATAATCAGGGTCGAGTTGTTCAGCCTGCGAAGTTCCTCAGGACGGTGGTAGAATCGGTAGGTGCAGCGTGTCATCAGCGTCATCATCAGACCGCCTCCCACAAACACTGCCGCAGGATACTGGTTGCGCTTCAGTCCTTTGCAGACGTCCTTCAGCAACGGGAACTTATCGAACATCTTCTCGATTTCCTCACCCCATTGCCACAGCCATCGGTCGATATTCTCTTGAGCCTCTGAACCCCCTAAGTTAGGGGGCAGGGGGTCTGATGAACCCCCTAAGTTAGGGGGCAGGGGGTCTGAACAATCTGCAGCTGGGTCTATCAGCTCTTTATAGGTCTTCCCTGTAGCTTCCTTGATGGCAGCCTGCATCGCCTTCGAGGGCGACTGCGTGAGGTATTTCTTCTCGTTGGCAGCCATGCGTTCTGCGGCACTGGAAACTGTCTGTTCGACATTCTCATTGCGTTCAGCAATAATCTCCTGCACCCACGGCTGGGCCTCCACGATCTGCTGTACCAGCGCCTTGTCACCGTCGAGCATCACGAGCAAGTCTGAGGCCAGTTTCAACGACTCCGCATGGCGGTTGGTATCTGCTGCACACGGCAGCTTCTCTGCATACCTCGCATCAATGATCTTCTGAATCGAAACACCGTGCCATTCATAACCCCCTAAGTTAGGGGGCAGGGGGTCTGAACAATCCGCCTTTGATTTTTTACACAAAGGTTCCGGTTTCTTTTGTGTAATTTTATCTGTGTTCTTTTCATCAGCAGCAGCAAACTCATGATATAATGGTTGAGTTTCCTTCTGGCGGTAAAGCTGTGTGTAACGATTGTCAAATTCTTCGTCATAGTAGTCAAACAATAAATCCTCGTTGAGATACAGAATATCCTCCTCCTTCGGAGCAAAAGAGTTTCGCGTGGCATCGATGCAACTCTGGTCGGCCTTGTAGCCTAACTTCTGTGCAAAGACAATCTGATTGTCGGCCAGGTTGCCGTCCTTGATGTCAGCCGTAAAGATCACGCGGATGCCCCTCTTCGAACTGGTGACATGCACAAACCCTGTACGTTTCATCAGCTCCTGATTGGCCTGCAAAGTCTTCCATATTGCCAGCGGATCATCCACATGGTCGATGTCGAGCATCACCAATCCGTTCAGGTGGCAGTCAGCCAGTCGGCGATGACAGAAGAGATTACCCTTGCCCGTTTCCGTTGCATCAAACTCGCGGCAGCTGAAGATAAACGCCGGCAGGTTATCCTTCAGCTCCTGCGCAAAGGCCAGCAGCCGTTCCTCGTCCGTCTTTTCGAAGAACTTCTTACGGCTCGCCTCCTTCTTCATATTCTTTTTCTTCAACAGGAACTTGCGGTATTCATCCCTCTTCAGCCACCGTTTGATAGCCTTCTCGTCGTGTTGTTCCACAGCCGTGAGGATAGCCCTCCGGCTGTCAATGTTCCAGGAGGTCGAAGACAGTCGCATCTCCTCCCAGAACTTCTCTCGGCTGCATGCAGCAGCCTGAGAGAAGTGAGTGTTGTGTTGGAATGTAAACATCTTATTAATTCTTTAATGTCAAAGGTCTAAGGTCTAAGGTCTAAAGCTTGGAATCTAAGGTAATTATGCATTACGCATTACGCATTACGCATTAACCATTAACCTTTACAATATCCGTGCAAAGAATCTCCTGAAATACCTGGTTCTGGTACTCGTGCGTAGAGAAACGCAGCGTGGCAGCCACCACATCGTTTTCAGCAAACCGCTTCGCAGCCTGATCACCCAGCAACGCACACGCATATTCGTTTTCATACTTCGAGCCGCCCAGTTCGCGCAAGATGATGTTGCACTTCTGGATTTTTCCTGACTCCTGTTTTGAACTCTGTACTTCAAAGGCCTCGCCCTGTCGTATCACTTTTAAAATCTTTGTTTCCATATTCTTCTATTTTTAATGTCTAAGGTCTAAGGTCAAAGGTCTAAGGCTTGGGGTCTAAGGCTCAATAACCAATAACCTATAACCTTTTCAACAAAACTCAATGATATCCAACTCACGTTCAATCAGTGCATTCTTCGCATTGCCGGTATGTTCCTCCAGCATCCCCATCACCGCGGCGGTACCCACGTACTTGGGGAAGCTGCCAAACACCTTGATGCGTTCCAGAGATTCCTTCACCCAGCCCCACGGCAGTTTTTTGACCAAGCGGTCCTTCTCGCGACGGCACGACTTCTTTTTGGACTGGCGGTTGTACGCCTTGAAGGTTAACTTACCTGTGTTCCTGTCGATATAGAGAACACCTTCCACTCTCTTTCCGTCCATCAGCTTTTTCAGTAGCTCGATGGCATTCAGTACAAATATAAATTTTTTCATTTTCTGAAGTTGTTAGCGAGCATCCGAAAAGCGAAGTTTTAGTTGAGCTCATTTATCCGGATACTTTTCTCCGCCCGTCATCAACTCAGGTTATAAAGTCTCCCCCTCGGGGGGGAGATTTAGAGGGGGCTTTTTATCTTATCACTACCTCTGTGGTTCCTTTCAGGCGAACCACACCTCCCGACATCCCTGCATTCTGCAGTCCCTTTGCCATCTTCCACTTGCGACATCGCTCAGAAGGCTCTGTCCGCTGTTTCGTCACCTTGCAAGTCCTTTCCCCCATCTCGTCGATTTCTTTATGGGCACACGAGGCACAGCATTTCGTGACCTTGATGTAGTACTTGCTCATGGACGTTGTCCTTCTTTTCTTCTTCATGAATGATAAGCGTTTGGAAACGGTCGCCGCCTGGCAAATTCATCGCCTATCCATGCGAAGCAGGCCGAAAGGATGTTGTCGGCAGGATAGCAGCCCGTGGTACATACCATCTGGTCTCTTACGAAGCACACCAGGTTCTCAGTCATCTCATATTGCATCTCGTAGTCGAAGCCCGACAGTTGCAGTTTGATCATCTCAAAGAGGTCGGCACTCAGCCTGCGTTCCAGATAGTTCATCATCGGCCGCGTCTGCTCGTACGATTCATATTCCGTCTGGCGAGTGT
>Ga0326511_10004322_pt1 | contig 11346 bp, 13 predicted proteins | sample 0_2496_0518_D_FD_203701 | JGI IMG/M metagenome (GOLD analysis project Ga0326511, IMG submission 203701) | Bovine rumen microbial communities from UC Davis, California, United States - 0_2496_0518 | ecosystem: Host-associated > Mammals > Digestive system > Stomach > Rumen | place: USA...
TTGCATACCATGAAATTTCGTGTATAATACAAATCAGAAATTTCTTTCTGTGAAATTTCGTTTATGAAAACTTTTCATAAGGATTTGGAAATGGAAACAAACGAAATTATACAAATCATTTCTAATTTCGGTTTTCCCGTTTTAATGTGTTTGCTTTTGTTTTATTACATACGAAACGAACAAAAGAAAACAAACGAAACATTACAGGAATTAAGACAAGTAATAGACCGAAACACAACCATAATTGAGCTTTTCATAAAGGACAAAAGAAATGAGTAAACAAAACAAATACTTTTGCGAAATTAGTTTTGATAATCCAATTAAAGACAAACAACTGCAATTAGACAGTTTTATTAAACAAATGTTTAATAGAACGCAATCCATGTTTAAGTATGAAGGTTTGCCCGAAACAATACCACAAATATATTTAGAAAGGTATTTGCAGGTTTACGGACATTGTATCATAACAAAAGCAAATAATGATTTATATGCTTTTTGGGGTGGTTTTGCAGGTGTTCCTGATGTTTATTATAATCCTACTCAATACACAGTTTCAAATGTTGCCTTAAATTTATATAAAGTCTTTAACATTGATAAAGATTGTGTTTTGTGTAGAAATGACAGCAATATACAAGGTTTATCATTCATATTTAGAAAGTATGGTTGTTTGTTGGTTGAAAACACTTTGACTATTTATTCATTATTGAAAACTGCAAGGGCAAGTTTATTGTTGTCTGCAAGTGATGATAAAACCAAAAAAGAGTGTGATTTATTCATAAACAAACTTGAATCGGGTGATATTTATTGTATTGGTGAAAGTCCTTTTTTTGAAGGTGTTAAAGTTCATTCTACAATGCAAGGAAGTGCAGGACTTATAAATCAATTTATTGAATTAGAACAATATGTAAAAGCGAGTTGCCTAAATGAAATAGGATTAAATGCCAATTATAACATGAAAAGGGAATCACTAAACAGTGCAGAAAGTGCGTTAAATGATGATTATTTAATCCCTTTAATCGACAATATGTTGGCTTGTAGAAAAGACTTTATAAACAAAGTAAACAATATGTTTGGAACTGAAATAAATGTTGAATTAAATAGTGCGTGGCTTACCAATAAACTTGAAGACATTAAACAGGATAGTTTAGCAAATAGTGACATAATGAATGTTGAATCGCAGGACGAATCGCAGGACGAATCGCAGGACGAATCGCAGGACGAATCGCAGGACGAATCGCAGGACGAATCACAGGACGAATCACAGGACGAATCGCAGGACGAATCGCAGGACGAATCGCAGGACGAATCGCAGGATGAATCACAGGACGAATCACAGGACGAATCACAGAACGAATCGCAGGACGAATCGCAGGACGAATCGCAGGATAAGGACAAAGACAATGAGAATTAAAGACGTTTTATCATTAGAACAAGGCTTTTTCAGTTTCATAAATTACGAAATTGAAAACTTCACATTTGCGCAGTTAGATTTACTTTTTCTTACTAAATATGGCGAGCGTGAAATAAGCCCAATAATAGAGAATCTTTTGGACAATGAAAACAAATTGACAACTGAAAAGATTACACTTTTGGGACAAATTATTTACAATATGTTTGCTTTTTCATGGAACAATCAAAGCGACATATTAGAAGCAGAATTTAATCCAATCCAAAACTATTACGAAACATTGGAAACTACTAGGGAAGTTGAAAACACAAATACAACAAATACTGACAACAACACTTATGCTTTTAATAGTGTTGAAAGTGTAGATAAGGACAATTCAACCCAAACAAGTGAAGGTGGTGTTAATGAAACAACAACCCAAACGAAAAAAGGACTTGCAAACGCAAACTATTGTGATATAATTGAGCAAGCCTTAAAAGTTAAGGCAATTAAACTTGTGGACATAATGTTTAATGATATTAAATTGTTTATATCATTGAACATTTACAAATAGGGAGTGAAAAGCTATGGACGTTAAACAGATTTACCAACTTGTAAACACTATTACAAATGAAGTTTTGGGGAGTTCCATTGTAAAGGAAGATTTATCCAATGTTGTTGACGTTGGAAATTCAATCTTTAATGCTAGCAAAGTTGACAATTACGTCAAATCGTTAGTGAATCACATTGGACGGGTTATCTTTGTTGATAGAGTTTACAATGGTAGTGTCCCATCTGTTTTAATGGATAGTTGGGAGTTTGGTAGTGTATTAGAAAAGATTAGTTGTGATTTGCCAACGGCAACAGAAAACGAATCATGGGACTTAGTAGACGGACAAACATACAATCCAAATGTTTTCTATAAACCAACCGTCAACGTTAAATTCTACAATTCTAAAACCACTTTTGAGATTCCATTGTCATTTACTGAAATGCAGGTGAAAGAAAGTTTTAGTAATGCAGAACAATTAAATGGCTTTTTAACAATGTTGTATAATAGTGTTGAGAAGTCTATGACAATCAAATTGGATAGTCTTATTATGAGAACTATTAACAATATGATTGGTGAAACTATTAACCACGAAATTCCTGATAGTGGTAATTATGCAACCACTTCAACAATCAAAGCGGTTAATCTTTTGAAGTTGTACAATGATTCACATTCTACAACTATCACTGCAAGCCAATGTTTAGATAATCCTGACTTTATTCGTTACGCAACATATATTATTAGTGTATATGGCGAGCGAATTACAAAGATTAGTAATTTGTTTAACATTGGTGGCAAAGATAGGTTTACGCCTAAAGACGTTTTGCGTTGTGTTTTACTTGCTGATTTCAAAAAAGCAAGTGAAGTATTCCTCAAATCTGATTTGTATAATGAACAATATGCAACCTTGCCTGATAGTGATACGGTTCCATATTGGCAAGGAAGTGGTGCAAATTACGCTTTTAGTGATATTACAAAGATTCACATTCAACTTGCAAGTGACAACACCAAAGAAATTGAAATTGGTGGTATATTAGGCGTAATGTTCGATAGGGATTGTTTGGGTGTCTCAAATCTCAATAGAAGGGTGACAACAAACTACAATCCAAAAGCCGAGTTTTACACCAATTTCTACAAATTTGAAGCGGGTTATTTCAATGATATGAATGAGAACTTTGTTGTTTTCTTTGTTGCATAAATAATCACATTCAAAACAAAAAGGCGGTAAATTGTTTTGCCGCCTTTTTTGTATAAAAAGGAATTACACTATGTTGGCATTAGAATTGTATAAAGTAACAAACCAACCAAACGAATTAAACAAAACTCTAAATAATCCAATAACGATTAGCGGAGTTTTCAGAACTGAAATTGATTGTATTGATATTGTTGTTGAAATAGAATCGAATAACTATGATTACAATTATGTTTTCATACAATCATTAAATAAATACTACTTTGTTAGTAACATTACGCTTGTTAATGCAAAGGTAACCCGCTTATATTTGCATTGTGATGTTTTAATGACATATAAAACGGATATATTGGCAAGTTTTGGATTAGTAACAAAAGGTGGTAACATTAACCCATATTATTCAAATGTTGAGAGTGATAGCAGGCAGGACATAAGGCGGATTGCATTTCCTTATTATTTCAATACACAAAACGCAAGTTTTGTTTTAGTAACAATTTCGGGAAGTGGAGTGGAGTAAAAGACTATGGCAACAAATAACTACATTCAAATGCAGATAATTTCGCGAAATATGGACTTAACTTATAGTGGTGGAAACTATACAAAAGTTTCCATATTAGGGAAATTAACGCCATTAACAAACATAGATGTGACTTCAAGTGAAAACACACATTATAAAAGTCTACCAAATGCAGGCAATAGCGAAACGTGGTATGGCATTAAATTTGGTAGTTCTATTGCATATTCACAAACGAATTATGCACCTTTTGGTGTGCAAAACCTACAATTAGAATCTGTTGAAAGTGGATTAAAGTTTGTTATTGATTTAGTTCATACTGAAACAAACAGTTCAAGTAATACTTATGAGACATTCCCTTTTTTGCGACAATCTGCAACTTATGGGAAATTTATTCACCCGCCTTTTAATAGTGTAATAAATGGCTGGGTTAGTATTACAGAAAACAATGTAATAAAACTATATGTTTCAAATGTTAATGAAACATACTTTGACCAATTATCGAGTGCGTATAGAACACAACTACTAATTCAAATCATTGGACATTGGGAAACTGCAACAACAACATACATAATTACAGATATTACAACAAACTGCATTGGTGACAATCCACAAACAAGTGTTGAGGGTGGACAAACTTACACAAACACATTCACCCCAAATGATGGATATGCTTTTCATGGTGTAAATAAACCTAATGCAGTTTGCGCGGGTGTGGTATATGATAGTGTAATAAATGCAGATGGAACTGCAACAATTACAATTTCAAATGTAAATGGAAACATTGAATTAACAGGTGGTGCAATACGTAAATACAATTTGAATTTAGAATTGTATAATTGCGTTTTATATGATGGAAATAATCCCTATAATTTGGATTATGTGTTAGAAGGTGAAACATATTACTTCATACTACATTCAAATGCAAATTTCATATTTAAGACTTTTCCACGTTGGAATATGGGAAGTGAAACGGGTGACTTTGCGTTGTCAACAATAGATAAAACTATTGCACGTATTAGTTGGCATAATTATCAATATATAATAATTGATAATGATTTAAGGATACAGGCAAATGCTACACTATCCCCAAATCTTAAATATGGTTTTGTTTCAATATACAATCCAACCTATGACGAACTAGACGAATTATCACGCAAGCGGTTTTATTCACCAACACAAGGCGAATTTATAGACTTATCGGAATATGTTATTTCGTTGCGTAAACTGTATGTAGAAATTCCAAAAGTTGCGCGTGAATTAGTCTTTTTCGGCAAATACAATACAAACATTTCTGCAAATATAGTTACAACTGATTTCATTGAAACTGATTGTGGACGTGTTTTCATAAGTGAATTAAACGGCAACAGTTTGGATTATAATGGTGTTGAAATAGAGTGTTATTTACCCTTTATTGGTAGTGTTTCACTTAATCCGAATCAGGTGTATGGCAAGCATTTAACATTACGTTATAGAACTAACCCATTAAATGGTGATTGTGCCGCTTTTTTAATAACTATTGATGGTTTGCAAATAGCATACGCGCAAGGAAATATATCATTTGATGTTCCCATAAATTTCAAATATGGGAATTTGAATAATTATGGAACTAATGATAATTCATTATATTTGGTTTATGAAAAAAGACCATATATCGAAATTAGAACAAATCGACAATATCAAAACATGAATAATAGATTGTTAAATAATAATTTGTGGGTGCAAATTTCTGAATGTAGTGGATATGTAGAATTTAGTGAAATACAATTTAATCAAATAAATAAGATAAATAATGACGAATATAATGAGATTATAAATCTTTTGCAGAACGGAATAATTGTGTAAGCAAAAGACGTGCCAAAGTGCGAAACTTTTGCAAGAAATTTGCAGAAATTTCGCACGAAACTTTTTCGCGAAATTTCTGAAAAAAAGACTTGAAAACTTTTTTGAGTGTGCCTATAATCCCACTTGTCAAAAGCGAGATGGTTTTGCTTTTGACGGTAAACGCCTTTTAGGCATGAATAAGGACTTGAAAACAATGACGAACGAACTTCAAAGATTGGCACAAGAAAGTGGATACAGTTTAGACGAACTACTTGAACGCGTGCCAAATGGTTTTGCCGTTAGAACGAAAAAAAGCAGGGTTGAAGTTGACTATATCATTAAACATGATTATACCCTCCACTTTTTCCGTATGCGTGACTTCATGGAGTGCGAGGACGTTTCAAAACAGTTCAACATTGTCTTTGTTGAAGGTGATGGTGATTTGGTTTTAGCAGATGTGGTTTATGCCAACATTCTGATTAAGGGTAAGTGGTAACAACGTTTGGGGGATTATCCCCCAAACTAAAAGGGAGTTGCTAACATGAAATGTGTTGTGTGTGGTGATAAAGCCGAATACGTCATAAACAAAACTATTCCCTTATGTGAAGTTTGTTTTGATACGATAGACGAAACGGACGAAACAGGGGAAATAATTGTTGACGAATTGCAGGACGAATCGCAGGACGAATAATCCGTTTGGGGAGTTACCCCAAACACTTTCTTTAACGCCTTTTAGGCATGAATAAGGACTTGAAAACAATGGCAAGAAAACAAGTAGAAGCAACCACAAACGAAACGACAACCAAACGGACTAGAACCGTTGTCAAATGGCAGGACGCACACGAAAAAGTAACGTGTTCAACGTTTGGTCTTTTCATGGACAACAAAGACAATGAGAAATTGCCAATGGTTGCACGCAAACTTCAGAACGTCTTTGAATCGGTTGCACAAATGGTTAAAGATGGGAAGGCAAGTAAAGAAATGAGAGAAAGACGCGACAATTTGGAACTTGCTTTGCAGGTTGCAGGCATAACAAACAGTAACGTTGTGGAAATGTTGGACAACCTTATTTCTTTGTTTAAGTAACCCAAATAAGGCGGCAAATTTGCCGCCTTAAAGGACTTATTACCATGAAGGCAAAACTACTTAATCCGTTGCAAAATCTTATGGGTAGATTGGTAGAACAATGTTCTGATTTACTCGCTCAAAACGCAAATTGCCAATGCTATCACCTGATTAGAACGTGGTTTAGTGATACGGTTATACTTTACGCTTTAACCGTTTCAAGTGGAAACGATACGTATCTTAAACAGGCTTTATCCAACTTTGATAATCACATTACACCTGAATGTGAGAATAAATCACGTTGTAATGACATATCCACATATTTGTCGGATATGATTTCACTTTTAACCGCCTAATAGTAGGCAACAACCAAATGGAGTTTAACCATGATTAACTTTTCCCAAATCGCTTCTAAAACGCTTGCAGGTTGCGCCATTATGGCGAATCGACAAAAAGTTTCCACTGACGTTGTTATTGCAGAACACCCTGACTATGTTACTGTTACTGCATTTGACTTTGCAACGTCAACACAGGGTGAATATGCAGTTGTAGAACTTGCAGAATATGCCAACAAATACTACCCTTGTGGAATGAGTATCACAAACATTTGTAGACAATGGGTTGACGCCTACGATGGCGACATAGAGCAGGCAAACAAAGACTTAAAGGCAAGTGGTGGATGCAGAATCAAATTAGAGCGTGTTAGAACGAATAAGGGCAATCAATTTGTGAAAGTGACAGTTCTCTAATCAATTCCGTTCGTTTAATAGGCGGCAAACAATTTGCCGCCTTTTTTGTATTTATAGGTGGTTACTATGGCAAGAAAAAGCAAAACAATAAAAGACATATTGGAACTAACAAACCTTGTTACACTTGCACGTAACGAAATTTACGAACGTCTAAAACCAACCATAGACGCGGCAAACAAACGTCTAAAAAGACAAGGTGTTGACCTGAAATTATCCACAAAAGGCAAAAGCGGGTTAGAACTCATTGAAACGGCAAAACAGGCAATTTCAGTGCAACCAAAACAACCTATAAGGCAACCCAAACAAACGCAAGGGATACGGCAAACAACGGCAAAACAACCGCGCCAAAGCAGGGTGGCAAAACAGTTGCCTCAAAACTTTGAAACAATGAAACGCAACGAACTAGCAAAACAGTTGCAACCAACCATAGACGCGGCAAACAAACGCCTAAAACGATTGCAAGAAATGCAAACATTATCACCCGCGTTAAACTCTGTAATGGAAAGCGGTGGAAAGTTTACCATTAAAGGTAAATCACGAAATGAAGTTTTGAAAGAGGCAAGCCGAGCAATCGCTTTTATAAATATGAAAACTTCAACGGTTGCAGGTGCGAAACAATTTGAAAAAGGTTTTAGTGCGAAATTATCAAATAAGGCAAAAGACATTACAAACGAACAACGCAAATTGTTATTTGATAGTTTCAGAAAACTGCAACAAATATCACCCGTAGGATTAAATATATATGGGAGTGACAAACTCATTAGAATGTTAGCAGATGAAGTAACGGACGATAATTATTCATTTGAATCAACAATGCAAAAGGCATTAAACGAACTACAATCGGAATATGAAAACTTCCAATTAGAGAATGACGAACTCAACCCATTTGATTTATAAGGTGCAACCATGTTTACACAATCCGATTGCCATATATACAGCATATCTGAATTTGATATTGTTGTAAATAGTATTAAATGTGATATGCAAAAAGTCAAAAAAGACAAGGTTTATTATTATAACATTCCTTGCGCTTTTGACATTGAAACAACATCTTTTTATGATAATAACGAAAAAGTTGGTTTAATGTATATATGGCAATTTGGAATTGACGGACGTGTTTTCATGGGTAGAAATTGGAATGAATTTATAGAATTATTAGATAAATTAAGAGCTGAATTTGATATAAACATTGAAAACCGCCTTGTGATATATGTACATAATTTGGCGTTTGAATTTCAATTTATACGAAAATTATTCAGATGGTTAAATGTGTTTTCAATAGATAGTAGAAAACCAATTTACGCAACCACTTGCTATGGTTTTGAATTTCGTTGTAGCTATTTATTAAGCGGTTATTCACTTGCAAAAGTTGGCGACAATCTAACCAAATATAAATGTGAAAAGATGGTTGGTGATTTGGATTATTCACTAAAACGCCATAATAAAACACCTTTAACAAATGACGAATTGAAGTATTGTTTTAATGATATTATGGTTGTTATGTGTTACATATTAGAACGGATTGAAATAGATGGTAACATAACAAAGATTCCACTAACTAAAACGGGTTATGTGCGAAATTATTGCCGTAATATGTGTTTATATGAAAACAAATCGCATAAAAAGGGTGGCAAAAAGTTCAAAACATATCACGAAATGATTAAATCATTATCCATTGAAGTTGACGAATATAAACAATTAAAACGCGCTTTTATGGGTGGTTTTACACATTCAAATGCAATAAACACAAACGTTGTTTTGAATGATGTTAAATCTTTTGACTTTACATCATCGTATCCATATTGTATGATTAGTGAGATGTATCCAATGAGTAAGGGGCAAATAGTAGAAGTGAATGAAAACACATTTGAGAAATATCTAAATTTGTATTGTTGCGTGTTTGATATACAATTCACAAACCTATTGCCAAAAGTGAATTATGAAAACTATATTTCATATAGCAAATGTTTCAAATGTGTTAATCCTGTTATAAATAATGGCAGGGTTGTTTGTTGTGATTTACTTTGGACTACTATCACAAATGTTGACTATGATATTATTAAACGTTGTTATTCATGGGAAGGCGTAAAAGTTGCAAATTTCAGAATATACCAAAAGGGATATTTACCAACACAATTTGTTAAATCAATTATTAAATTATATCAGGACAAAACGCAACTAAAGGGTGTAGAAGGGAAGGAAGTGGAATATATGCAATCAAAAGAAATGTTAAATAGTTGTTATGGGATGTGTGTAACAGATATTGCAAGGGACGAATTTGTATATAATAATGATAATTGGGAAACAATAAAACCAACAAATGAGAAATTGCAACAGGAATTAGAAAAGTATAATAAAAGCAAAAAGCGTTTTCTGTTTTATGTTTGGGGAATCTTTGTCACTGCATACGCAAGACGCAATTTATTCACGGGTATATTTGAATTTGGAAATGATTATATTTACAGTGATACAGATTCAATAAAGGTTATAAATTACAACAATCACATGGAATATATAAACAAATACAACGAATTAACGCAACGCAAACTACAAAAGGCTTGCGAATATCACGGAATAAATATGAGTGAATTACAACCAAAGACAATAAAAGGGGATACAAAACTTTTAGGCATTTGGGACAATGACGGAATTTACGATAATTTCAAAACATTAGGTGCAAAACGTTATATGTATAAGCAGGGGAATGATTATCACATTACAATAGCAGGAACTAGCAAACATTTGGGAAGTGAATATATTAAATCATTAAACAACCCCTTTAACGCGTTCAATGATGGCTTAATCATTCCACCACAATTCACAGGCAAGTTGACGCACACTTATGTTGACGAATCAAAACAAGGTGTTATAATAGATTACAAGGGTAATGCAGTAAACTACACTGCATTAAGTGGTATTCATTTGGAACAATGTGAATATAATTTAGGATTAGCCTCAAATTATATTGACTATTTAATCGGAGTAAAAGAAACATGGAAATAAAGTTTTATTCATTAAATGAAATTCTGAAAAAGCAGGCACAATATAACATAATAATTGGGGAACGTTCAAATGGTAAAACATACGCAACCCTACTACATTGTCTAAAACAATATGTAAATGATGGTAGTCAATTTGCTATTATTAGACGTTGGAAGGAGGATATACGTGGGAAGCGAGCACAAACAACATTTAATGGAATTGTGGATAATGACGAAATATCACACCTAACAAATGGTAACTATAACAATGTTTATTACAATGCAGGCAAATGGTATTTATGCAAATTTGACGATTCACTGAAAAAGCCTATTTGTGATAATAATCCATTTGCATTTGGTTTTAGTTTAACGGACATGGAACACGATAAATCTACTTCATATCCAAATATAAGAAATATAGTATTTGACGAATTTATTACTAGAACTATGTATATTCCCGACGAATTTGTTACATTTATGAATTGCATATCGACAATAGTTAGACATAGAAATGATGTAAAGATATTCATGCTAGGAAATACAGTAAACAAGTTTTGCCCTTATTTCAGTGAATTGGGATTAACAAACATTCAAAAGCAAAAGCAAGGGACTATTGATTTATATCAATATGGCAAAAGTGGACTAAAAGTTGCAGTTGAGTATTGCGATAGTCTAAACACTTCAAAGCCTAGTGATGTATATTTCGCATTTAATAACCCAAAACTACAAATGGTTACAAGTGGAGTATGGGAATTAGATATATATCCACACTTGCCTATTAAATACAATCCAAAAGATATAATGTTTACATATTTTATAGAATTTAATGACAATGTTGTACAATGTGAAATTGTGTGTGTAGAAGAAAACATATTTACATACATTCACAAAAAGACAACACCTATTAAATATGATAATGACTTTTTATTCACATTAAAAGCAAGTGCAAACTATAACACATTCCGAAATATCTACAAACCAATGTGCAAAGCTCACCAAAAGCTATTGTATTATTTCAATGCAAATAAAGTTTTCTATCAGGATAATGAGATTGGGGAAATTGTACGAAATTATTTGAATGTGT
>Ga0326511_10004323_pt1 | contig 11343 bp, 10 predicted proteins | sample 0_2496_0518_D_FD_203701 | JGI IMG/M metagenome (GOLD analysis project Ga0326511, IMG submission 203701) | Bovine rumen microbial communities from UC Davis, California, United States - 0_2496_0518 | ecosystem: Host-associated > Mammals > Digestive system > Stomach > Rumen | place: USA...
CATATGAATAGTTCCGGAACATCATCAGGGAGGTAAAGCACGATATATACATGTGCGACATTAAGTTCGACAATCTCATTGATTTTTATGTCTTTCAAAAGAGACAATAAAGAAGTATTTCATCATTAGCATTTGTCATTTTTACTCCCCTTTCGTTTTTCAAAAAATTTTTTTTAAAATTTAGATTTTAAAGGAAAAAATTTTCCTGCCTTTCCCCATTTTCTTATAAAAAAATTTCTTGTTATTTATTTTGACGATAAAAAAATTTCATACAACTTCAGAGTTTTCTGCATATTTTGCATGTCGTTTTTGATTTTTACATGCAATTGGAGTTTTTGGCTTATTTACGCGGTTTTTGAGGTTTTTATGTGAAAACTATTTTGTGTGTAAACCCTTAGAAATGCCTGAACAGAGTAACAGATATTTTTGAGCAGACAGGCATAATTGTACGGGACTATGCGAAAGAAAGCAGTCTGAAAGGACAATATGCCATCATTATCCCGTCTTTGTTATACCAGCTGAAAAAGGCGGCTTATGGGTCAGAAGACCCGGACGTCCGATTGGATGACAGCTCAGCGTTGACCCGGGAACGAAATTAGTCAACTTTTCTTTAAACAGTTGATATTTATTTTATTTTTGAGATAATTCAGGTGCCGCGCGGTACAGCCAACAACTAATTTTTTTGTGAATGGAGGTACTGTATGTACAAAACGATTGGCACTGAAAATGAATTGGAAGAAGTTCTGGAGGCATTGTCCGGATATCTTGAGACACTGGACCATATCGAGGTCCTCTATTCTCCCAAACGGGGCTATCTTGTGCTCCGTTGGGATGACCTTAAGGGAAAATACTATGGGATAGATCAAGTGAAGGGCCCGGACGAGCTGACTCTATATGTCTATGGAGAGCTCATCGGCCGAATCACGGTAGAAACGAAGACAGACCATGACCTGAAGGATATGGACTTTACCGACCTGGAGCTGGAAGAGGCTGAGGTGATTACAAAGAAGTTCATAAGCATGCTCCCGGAAATGGACAGGGCCAGGTTCGAAGATATGCTGGACTCTGATTCCCGCCTGCTCCCGCATATTGGAAGCAGAGTAAAGAGTCTTCTGGGATAACGGATAACTGTAAGCGTATAACCAAAAGTGTTGTATAAAAAGTTCAATGGTCTTGCTAGACTGAATCCGCTAATTATCAGAAGGAGGATTCAGCCATGGATCGAAAAACAAGCAGCTATCGTATGGCTTACTGGAAGAAGATCGTTCTTGAAGCTAATTCCAGCGGCATGTTAAAGAAAGACTGGTGCAGCCAGAACGGTATTTCTACCAAGAGTTTTTATTACTGGCAGAAGCGGATCAGGGAAAGCGAAGAACTTCCTGCTGAGCTTCAGGCTGCTGATTCCTCTTCTGATAAAGAGGACACATTCTTTGAAGTCCCTTCAGCCTGTATCAGCGGCCATGTAGTTTCCGGCAGCGCACCCACGCCCAGCCCTGATATAGATATGATACTTCAGACTGGAGGATACAGACTTTATATCGGGCCCCATACTTCAGAACAGACCCTGCGCATGGCCCTGTCAGTGATCCGCAATGCTTAAAGACGGAAAGGGCTTTAGTAAAGTCATAATCAAATGCGGCAGAACAGATCTGAGACGAGGTATCACAGGACTCTGCTCTATTATCCGCCTGGAGTTTGGTATGGATCCGCTGGAAGACGGTACCCTGTTCCTTTTCTGCGGGAACAGAAGAGATACGATCAAAGGCGTCATGTATGAGGGAGGTGACGGTTTCATTCTGATCACAAAGAAACTGTCAAATGGCAGATATCTGTGGCCAAGGAACAGGGATGAAGCCAGGCTCCTGTCCAAAGAGGAATTCTCCCGGCTGATGAACGGCTTTGCTGTCGAATCGTCGATCAAAGTATACCGGCCAGTCGTCCCAGGCCAGACAGAGCAGTAATGATCACAAAAGTAAAAGCACCTGCCATCACCATCCGGCCAAAAACTAGGTACACAAAATAATTAAATAAATTCTCACTATCCTGTTGACACGAGTGATACATAGTGATATAATAATTACATGAGGACATCTGACGGTTATTGAAAAGAGGTCCGGCATGTATCACATCAACAGGAGGAACAGTGATGGCAATCATAAAACAGTATCACGCTGCAAGCAACACAACATATGTGTACGAATCCACGAGCTATTGGGACCCGGAAAAGAAGCAGCCCCGTTCAAAGCGCAGGCTCATAGGCAAGATCGATCCTGTGACCGGGGAAACAGTCCCGACAGGAAAGCCCGGACGAAAGAGCAAAAAGGACGATCCCGATGTTCCGGCTCCGGCAGATACTTCAGCTGAAGAAAAATATAAAGCACAGATATCTGAACAGCAGGAACAGATCCGGCAGCTGACAGAACGGATCCTGGAACTGCAGAGGCAGAACGATACGCTTACGGCAAAAATCACGAAGGCTTCGGCAGCGATTGAAAAGTGCGCTGCGATCCTTGGCGATCCTCAATGAACATCCACAAAGTCAGATGATACAGATACGGGGGATATTCATGAACGCTGAGACAGAAGCCTTTAAGAACAGCATAGCTGATCTTGACAGAGAGACCCTGGTCTCTCTTCTTGTCGATGCTCATGAAAAAAATGCCCGTCTGGAGAACGAGCTCGCGGAGTTCAGAAGGACCTCGACAGCCATGTCGAAGGACTATCAGGCCATGAAGGACGATCTTGCGGCTGCCAGGGAATCCTTAAAGGAAAAGGAAGAGCAGATCAAGACCCTTCAGGAACAGAATGAAGCCCTTACAAGGAACGTATATGGATCTCATACAGAGACCAGTGATGCCATAATGAACTCTTTTTCTTCCGACAGCAGCCGGGAAGATCCCATCTCCGAAGATGCCGGTGAAGATAAAGGAACAGGCATGCCTTCCTCATCCGGCCGTTCCGGATCATCCGGAAAAGGATCCCGGGGCAAAGGGAAGACCGGGAGCAGACGCAGCAGGAAAAAGAAGAAAAAAGCGGATTTTTCCCATCTGATGCATGTGAATGTATACGATCTGGACTGCGCAGCCCTCGATGCGAAATACGGTAAAGGGAACTGGGAGATCATCGGCTGGCATAACAGTGAGAAACTGGAAGTCACCAGACCCGTTTTCTATATCAGGGTCATACACACCGCTGTGATAAAAGTCAAAAACGAAGAAAAGAAGGGGAAGCCGAAGGCCTCTCCTCTTCGCGGCGTCCTTTTAAAGCGTTCCATGGTCACAGCTTCTTTCCTGGCGACATCTGCCTACAATAAGTTCGCCATGGGCCTCCCGGTCGACCGTCAGGTGAGGGACCTGAACCTTTCGGGCATACCACTGTCAAAAATGACCATGAACAACTGGATCCTCTATGGCGCCAACATCGTGCTGCGGCCGATCTATGAACATCTGTGCATCGTGGTAAAGAAGTGCCCCTATAATCACTGCGATGAAACGACGCTCCAGGTGATCCTTGACGGACGTTCTCCCGGCAGCAAGAGCTATATCTGGGTGCATTCCACCGGTATGCTGTATCCGGGAAACAGGGCAACGGTCTACATCTATGAACCGACCCGGGGCACACGGCATCTCAGGGAATTCTACATAGACTATGAAGGCGCCATTACCTGCGATGCGTATGTGGCGTATAAAGTCTTTGAAGGTGAACGCGGCGGCAGGGTGAAGATCACCGGCTGCCTTGCCCATGCACGCAGGCGGTTCGTCCTTGCTCTTCACCTCCTGAACGTAAAAGGGCTTTCGGATGACGCCATTTCAGAACTCCCTGAGGTAAAAGCCATCGAGCTGATCGGGAAGATCTATAAGGAAGAAAGCCTGCTGAAGTACCTTGATGCCGCCACAAGAAAAGCTATGCGTCAGGGCAAGGTGAAAAAGGCAGTGGACAGCTTCTATGAATACATCAGAACGATCGATACCGGTGATCCTTCCATCAGCAACAGGCTGAAGGACGCTGTCAGCTATGCCCTCAACCAGGAAGAATACCTCCGCCGCTTCCTTGATGACGGCAGCATTCCCTGCGATAATCTGGCCGCGGAGAGAAGTATACGAAACGTAGCGGTGGGCAGACGCAACTGGCTGTTCTGCAACACTCCCGACGGAGCAGAGGCCTGTATGGTCTATTATTCGATCGTTGAAACTGCCAAACAGAACGGAGCACATCCCTACTATTATCTCAAGTATCTCCTGGAAAAGGTCCCGGAATATCTTGATGGAACAGACCGGTCCTTTGCTGAAAAGCTTATGCCCTGGACCAGGGAGTACCGGGAATACGAAAAGGCTTCCATTCTGCAGGATATACACAGTTCCGTACCACTTTCTGACGAGAAGCCGTATTACAGGCCTTATCAGAAATATGCCTGATCTTGTCTAATAAATGCAGGAAACCACCCGGTTTATCAGACTTTTTGGGATCAGCCCTTAATCCGACTACAGATTTGGGGATATGGTACCAGGAAGCTGGGTTTTAGAATACAACACTTTTAGTTTTACGCTTACCTTTCATGAAAACATTTGAACTTTTAGGTTTATAATTGAAATAAATATATAGGAGCTATTTACATGCTAATAGATTATTTCCAAGATCTTTCCAAATACAATAATACCGACAAAAGTATTATTTGTTATCTTTTAAATCACATAAATGATTTAGACTCTTTAACAATTAACACTTTAGCTAAGGATACATATACCTCTAATGCCACTATCATTCGCTTTTGTAGAAAATTAGGTTGTGATGGATTCAAAAGCTTTAAAATTCGATTAATTAAGGAATTGAACAGCGATTACAATACATTATTCTCTATTGATGCAAACAAACCATTTATGCCAACAGACAGTGTTAATTCAATTTCTAGAAACTTAGCAGAATTATTAAAAGGTAGTATTGATGGAACTCTTCAAAGTCTCAACGAAAAAGACATCAATGCAATCATTGATAATATTGAAACATGTAATCGTGTGTTTATCTTTGCCAAAGGTGATTCGTTTATCACTGCCGCAGCATTTAAAAATCGACTAATCAAAGTAAATAAATACGTTATATTAGCCGATGACTTTCATGAAGGACCTTACAATATTACGAATGTAATGCCAAACGATTTTGCATTATTTATCACTTATAGTGGACAACATTATGAATACAAGTCTTATATTTCAATCTTAAAAGCAAAAAAGATACCTACTGCCATCATCACCGCTCATAGTGAAACGAAACTTGCCAGGATGTGTGACACAGTCATTCAAGTTCCACAAAGTGAAGGCGTTGATGATAAGATATCTAGTTTTACTGCTCAATTGTCTTTTGAATATGTCCTAGATACTTTATATGCAATTCTATTTGATAGAAATTATATTTTAAATTATGACCAAAAACTAAAGAATGATCATTTCGTTAGTAAGATACTTATTGGCGAAACAACAACTAATAATTAGCCATCTATTTCCCAAGACTTTCTTCTAGTGCCCTGATAATTCTCGCTAATTCAGGCTGTAGTGTAATCCATTCTTACTTAAATTCCATATATTATGAATTCGATTATAACTATTCTCCCATTTTATAGAATATAGCTCACTTAAAAATTGATTATTAAAATATTGGCTATATTAGCAAAATGGTGAACATATTTTAATATTGTACAAATATATGGACAGTAACAATGATCCAGTAGCATTATAATGTCATCACATTCAAGGAGATGATATTATGAAAGATACTGAAATCATTAACTTTTACAACAATCTTGATCAATATGCAAAGGATAAAATCGATAGACAGTTAATCGATTTGACAAATGCAAAGAAAGAATCAAGAAACTACTGTATCAAGGTTTGTCCAAAGTGTGGTGCAGTTGATCTGCAGATTTCGGCTTAACGGCATGGCCTTTTCGCTAGCTTCGGCACGACTGTCTCGGATAGGAGGCATGTTGTTTTTGCAATAACGGCATGCCGTTTTTATTGTGCCTATTATGGTTGCGTAGTTTTTGGAAAGGAGAATTTACATGCAAAACTACACAACGATTATGGGCGTCATCCGTATGAGGGAAGCACACTCTTCCTACGATGAATGCCAGCGCCGCTATCAGATCGGCTCCAGTACATGTCAGCTGATCATGAAGCGCTTCAAATCTATTGGCTTGTCTTTTCAGGATCTTCAGAAGATGGATGAGCAGAAGGTTGTCGATGCCTTTTACCCTCCGGATCAGGCGAGGAGGAAAAAAACTCCGCTTCCAGATTATGAGAAGATCTATGAAGCACTTACTGCAAAAGGCAGTAAAGCCAACCTCTTTTATCTCTGGACTGCTTACAAGAAAGAGTATCCAGACGGCTATCAGTACACGCAATTCGTTGAGTATTTTAAACGATTTGCCGAGAAGCACTACGGTCTCAGAAAGGTATCCATGGCCGTAGAAAGAGTTCCTGGTCAGCGTGTCTATATCGACTGGGTTGGCGATGAACCCGAGATTATTGAAAACCCTGAAGATGGAACCATGCAGAAAGCACACGTCTTCGTGACAACAGTCGGTGTCAGTGACTACGTCTACGCAGAGATTTTTCCGGATGAGAAAATGACAAACTTTGTAGCAGGAACTGTACACGCACTGGAATACTATGGCGCAATACCGCGATATCTGGTCCCGGACAATGCCTCAACTGCAGTCACCAAGCACACCAAGGATCAACTGATGATCAATAGCACCTATCAGGATCTGGAGAACTTTTACGGAACAATTGTACTACCTCCGCCTGTCTACAAGCCAAAAGGAAAGCCAACGGTTGAAAAGCACGTTCAGTATCTTGAAACATGGTTGATTGAAGAGCTCAGGAAGAATGTTTATTACAGCTTTGAAGCAGCCAATCAGGCCTGTAGACAAATAATAGCGGACATCAATGACAGAAAGATCAAGGGATGGGAATACACACGGAAGCAGGCCTTTGAATTCTACGACAAGCCGAACATGAAGACTCTTTCCGACGGATCCTTCACGCTCTGCGACTATGTAGCGTTTAATGCCGTTCCTCCCAACTATCATCTGCCATATGATGGCCACTACTATTCGGTATTGTATACCTACTATAACAAGCCAGTGATTCTGAAGGCGACGATGACAGAGATACGAATCTGCGACGAGAATAATCGCCTGATCTGCACGCACCCAAGATCTTATAAGCGATTTCCAAAGTACATCACAAATGATTCCGATATGCCTGAGGAACATCGCTTCTATCAGGAAGTGAACAATAAGGATGGAAACTACTACAGACGCTGGGCATCTGCGATCGGCCCGGATATGAATCTGTTCATCGACAAGGTTCTTCATTCTTCGGAACATGAGGAGCAGATGTATTTCTCGTGCAATGGGATCCTGCACATGTGTGATGGGCAGTCCAGGACCATAGCGAACCAGGCAGCTCGCAAATGTATAGAGTTGAATAGCTGCCGATACTCTTACTTCAAGCGCATCTTCAATGAAATGTTAAACCACAACGGCAGTGATTCTGATGACCCGCTGCCGACGCATGAAAATATACACGGAAAGGACTACTACAAATAATGACAACTGCAAATACGAAGCCTGCAGAGACGATCGCAGTCCTCTGCCAGAAGCTAAAGGAAATGAGAATGTCCGGCATGGCCGCCGAACTGGAAAGGCAGGCGGAAGCGCCGAATACAGATCTGATACCCGCAGAAGAACGGATTGAAAAACTGATTGAAGCGGAATGGGATCTCCGGTATCAGAAGAAGTTCAGCCGCTATCTGAAGAAAGCTTCCTTACGCTATCCGCAAGCCGATATTGATCAAAGTATTTATGACGCAGACCGTCAGCTGGATACGGAAAGCATCGAACATCTGACTGACTGCAAGTGGATTGAAGAAGGAAAAAACCTTCTGATTACAGGTCCCGCCGGCGGAGGTAAGACTTGGGCCTCGAACGCCTTCTGCATCAACGCTCTTCGTCAATTCAAAACAGTTCGCTATGTGAAGACCAGCAATATTCTCTATGAGATAGAAAAAGCAGACCTGAACAATCAACATCTGGAATACATCAACTCTGCCTCCCAGCTTGACTTGCTTGTATTAGATGATTTTGGCCTGATGCCTTTAGATCCGAACATGTGCCGCAATCTCTTTGAACTCATCGACGCAAGAGAAGGTCGAAAATCGACCATTGTTATCTCTCAGCTTCCTGTGAAAGACTGGTTCAGCATCTTCAAAGACAACACCTACGCAGACGCCTGTCTGGACAGACTCGTTAGCAAAGCATACCGTTTGGAGTTCAATGGCAAGAACATGCGCAATCCAAACTTAAGCAAATAGCATCTACTGAGCGTTCCGCTGAAGCGAAACGGCATGCCGCGAAAGCGAAACAGCCGTTCCGTTTTTCCGAATTCTGCACCCACTAAAGAAGGATAATCTTGATCAATACAGGAAAGAATATAACAACATGATTCTGGAAAAATTGTCTGAAAGTGACGACATTATCCAGGAAAAATATATTACAGTCACTGTCTTTAAGAACAATATTGAAGAAAAGGTCTTGTCATTAAAGACAAAGGATGAAAATAAAAACATGAAGTACTTTATGCTTCAACAAACCATCCACAAAAAAGACACAGCTGTAAAACCACAAACTGAAAATGATGTACAAACCGCTCCAGCACAAGCAACAAACCAAATCACTTCTACAGCAAAAGCAACTTTGCTTCAAACAATTCATAAATCAAAGAAATTAAATTCTACAATCAAAAGACAAATCAAGAAAAATAAAGATATTATTTCAACACAACCATTTGAAACTGAAACAATTCCAGTGCAACCAATTCTTTCAAATAGAAAGAAAGCACCTAATACTTTTTTTGCTAATGTAGTCCCTGCTTCATCCAAATTACAGCTTATTCACTATTCCTTTCTAGCAAGACAGCATGTAAAAAGGAAAATGCAAATGGAAACTGTAAAAGATACTGTTACTTTATCTCCATTGCAGCAAACTTCACAATTTGCAAAAACCATAATTAACAAATCTTTTAAAGTTGCTAAAACAAGCGTATCCATTTTGAATACGCTTATTTCTTTTGGAACAGGTTTAATTTTATTAATTGTAATCACTCTGTTTATTGGAACATTTAGCGTATTAGCACAAGATGGTGGTTCCAACAGTCAGATTGTCTCTTTAAGTGATGAAGTCATTGCCTATGAAGAAACAATTCGTAAATATGCTCAAGATTATGGCATAGATGACTATGTATCTCTTTTGCAGGCAATTATGATGCAGGAATCTGGTGGTAAAGGAAATGATCCCATGCAATCAAGTGAAAGTGGATATAACACAGAATACCCACAAGTTCCTAATGGTATCACCAATCCAGAATATTCCATACAAGTTGGTGTTCATACATTTGCAGATTGCTTGCAAATAGCTCAAGTGCAAAATACAAGTGATACGGAACATATCTATCTTGCATTACAAGGATATAACTACGGCACAGGATATATTACCTGGGCAATAAATAACTTTCATGGGTATTCAAAATATAATGCGCAATTATTCTCAGACAATAAAAAAGCAGAACTCCATACCAATATTTATGGAGATCCACTCTATGTTGATCATGTTATGCGCTATGTAGGTATTACCTTCAGAGGTGGAACGAACCCTAACTTCAATAATTTAGAAGCATGGGTGACAAAGAATCCTTATGCACAAGCAAGTTTATATGGTCAATGTACCTGGTTTGCCTGGGGAAGATTCTATGAACTTTACGGATATGATCCAGGGTTCAGAGGTAATGGATGGGATTGTGCAGATCAACTACTTGCTACACATCCTGATAAATTTGAAAGATCAACTATCCCTAAATCCGGTTCTGTCTTCTCAGGTATAGGCAGAAACCATGTTGGAATCGTCATCAACTGGGACGGAACAACATTAACTATTCAAGATGGCAACTATGATGGCGTCACCAACACATTTGAAGATGCAAAAACAGATTGGAAGACTGTAACCTATTCATTAGATGAATTTCGTCAAAGAATGAAAGGAGTTGTGTTTGCCAATCCAATATAGTCATATTTTAAATATTGATTCAATCGAGTAAGGTTTGTTAATTCAGATTTGAGTATAGTCGTCAATTTTCATTATTTGATATTACATGTTCAAAAAGAAATAGAGATTACTTACAGTTCATCTCTACTTCCTGAATCCGTGAAATGTGCTTCAAAATTAAGTGGCAGAACCAATTTTTTCCTGATTTCATGTGTCCACCCAGTGTCTGGGAATCAGGAGCCGATTGGAATGCCACATATAACTACTGAATATCTGAGGCCTCTGCAGGATTATCCGGCTGATACGAGGCTGAAGGTACACTTAACAGACCTTCCGAGAAGGCCTCCGGCATTGTGTATGGAACTGTGTCCGTGATTAAAGCCTTGCAGCCCGCTCAGGAGCCAGGCTGCGTGCCAGCCACATGATGTCCCCAGCCCAGATGTTGCTTCTGCCGAGATCGGCAAGGACCTCACGGGCATGGGTTTTGATCTGTGCCGGAGCACAGATGACATTTTTAATGACCGTCGTAAGTCTTCTGCGCTGTACCGGGCGCCTGGTACTGACTGTACTCCACCAGGACAGTGACCGCTGTTCGATCAGTCTGAGCATATTGTACCCGATCTGTACCAGGTGAAGAATCATGGAATTCACTGCAAACCTGCCGGAAGGAAGAAGCTCGCATCCCATATCTGTCTTGATCTCGCTGTGGAACTGTTCCATAGTCCCGTGTTCATGATACAGTTCTATGATGCGGCTGTCCGGCAGATCAATGCTGCAGTAATATATGTCGGTCTCGAGGTCCGCAGGGAAAAGGTGCTGGCCTTTTTTGTCGATGGTCCTCTCTGTGATCTGGTAGATCGCTCGTATGCCAACCGTTTTGTCGGTGCGCTTATCAGGTTTTTTAGGCGTGGGATCCGGGATCTTATAGGTCACATCACGGAAGGTCTGCCCTGTGAACACTGTTTTTCCATCACGGGGAGTGACTTTGTCCGGACATATATCGCGGATCTCCTCCAGAAAGGCATAATGATCCACCCGGCCACGGTCGTTGCGTTTGAAAATGAAGTATACATTATTCCCGCGGAAGCACTCTTCCATGAAGATCCCGACGTTCTCTGCTGCATCGTTGCCGGAATCCAGACGGAACAGCAGGGGTGCATCAGTGAGCTGGCGGGCACTGGTGATCAGTCTGCGGATAAAATCAGGCGTCCCGTTCTGGCAGTGCTGTTCGCCTTTCCGGAATTCCA
>Ga0326511_10004324_pt1 | contig 11342 bp, 8 predicted proteins | sample 0_2496_0518_D_FD_203701 | JGI IMG/M metagenome (GOLD analysis project Ga0326511, IMG submission 203701) | Bovine rumen microbial communities from UC Davis, California, United States - 0_2496_0518 | ecosystem: Host-associated > Mammals > Digestive system > Stomach > Rumen | place: USA: California...
GGAGACAAACAGCGACGAAAGTTACTTGCCCAGATGGCGGAATCGGTAGACGCGCTGGTCTCAAACACCAGTGGGGCAACCCGTGCCGGTTCGACCCCGGCTCTGGGTACTTTCAATGTACAGGCGCGAAGGTCTCAAAACGAAAGTAAAGTGCTGTAAGATAACAACTTACAGCACTTTTTATTTCTTCTTAGACACCCAAGGCTTTCCCCACATTTTCCCCACCGAACACAATTGTAGTGAAGATAATAGAACTTTTTCTAATACTCATAAAGTCTCACACGGAAGGCCTTGACTGCGCCTTTGGGTATCACGGGACCGCCATAGGCTGTTTCGTCGCCGTTTAGGCGATGGAGCAGTTGTTGTCCGTCTTCAGTGAAAGTGATTTCATCAACCGATTCGAAATGGGAATGATGTTTCTTGTCAGCGCCTGTCAGACGGAAGCCTACTACAACACTGCCTATTCCACCAGCAACCAAGAATTCATTTTCACTCATCTGAATGACCAGCACACCAGCTACGTTAGCAGCTTCTTTCTCCTTGTCGGCGACGGATACGCCTACCACGGCTTGTGACGAACGTGCACTGAAGGCCCGGGCTGAAATTGTATATTTTCCCATTTGTATCTGGTCTGTTTCCCGGCCTTCGTCAAGCAGCAGGCCATTCTTCTGTTTCGTCCCGTTGTATTTTGCAATATAGGGTGAAAGGTGTTTCAGCAGGGCATAGGCTTTGTCGTAAGAGTAATCGTCGGGATCTGCACTCAACGTCAGACCTCCGCCATCAATGCCAAAGGGTGAATAACAGAGCATGTTATAGCGCCCGAAGGCATAGAAGGCACGGGCGGCTCCATCAGACGATGACTTCGTTTCGGGCATGATGACGGGATTGCCGGGCTGGTCGTAGCCGGTCAATACCCAGTCGATCATGCCTGTGGCGTATAGGTCGGGACCATAGAGATCGACGTGGGGGGCTGCGGCATGCCAGATGTCTAACAGATGGGGCTGCGGACCGCCTGAAGGATACTTGCCAGGCTCCCGGCTGAACCATTGCTTCAGCCAGGCATTTATATACAGGGGGATGGGATAGATATGCTTGGCTGCTGCCGCCAGGTTCTCCACGTATGCTGCAAAGTGCCAGGCATTAAACATTTCTTCCGTCAGCCAGGGGTATTCCTTCTGCCAGTCTGTGGATGTGCGCAGGTCGGGGGCTTTCGGATCAATGGGCTTTGACGGCTTGCTCTGGCCGAAAATTTCCTCCCAGGTGCCTTTCATCTTGTTGCCGTTGACATTCCAAACCTCAGCGATAGCAGGGTGCAGCGATTTCTGGTTGGCTTTCATATATCTTAGCAGTTGTGGAGGTACCTGATCATTGAACGCTTTGTTGGCTGCTTCTGAGTAATCGCGCATGGCGCGGTTAGCTGAGTTTGTGTAACTGGCTATGACATCGATTGTACCAATCTCGTTCTCTATCTGTATGGCTATGACGGTGTGCTTGTCGCTATCCACAGCCTTGATATGTTTCATCAGTTCAGAGAATGCCCTCAGATCTGCCTTCATGGAGTTCATGCCCAAGGGCGAGAGAATATTAGCGCTCTCCCCGTCCTTGAATTTCATCAACGGAAAACGCTTTTGGTCTTTCTTCACCCAGCCAGGAACGTATGTGGAAACACCGTTCTTCCAAGAGCCGAACCAGAGCAGCACGAGTTTCAGGTTAGCCTTTCGGGCACCAGCCAGCATGTCATCTACAAGGCGGAAGTCGAACTGCCCTTCCTGGGGCTCCACCAGTTCCCAGCTGACGGCTGCAATCACCGTGTTCAGGTTCTTGTCGGCCATGCGTTGCCAGATGGGGGCCATGTAGTGGCTACTGCCTGTCGATGAGTTGTGCAGCTCACCGGCCAGCATGATAAACGGCTTGCCGTCCACCATGAGTTGTACACTGTTGCTGGTCTTTTCCAAATGAGGAGTCATGGTGTCTTGAGCCGGTGCTATCAAAGCAATGCTACAGCTGACGGCCATCATCAATTTTCTTAGTTTTCTCATTTTCTTCAGATATTTTATTCATGTTTGTCTTTATTGCTTGTTGCATAGAGTCCGATGGTGGCGCCCAGATATCCTCCAGCCTTGACGGAACTGAGGTTTATGCCATCTGCATTTCTGACCAGTGTCTGCCATTGACCGTTACCTACGGCATAACTAAAGGTGTAATACCTCCCGTCTCCCTCTACTTTCAGACGGACAGGCTTATTGTCTGGAATCTCGGCACTGCCCAACTGAATCGTTTGCCCACATTCAGTTCGCATCACTGTAATTGCCGTTTCCCCTCCAGACATGGTCTTGCCCATCACAAAGTTGAACTTCTCATTCTGAAATACTACTAAGCCTGCTAATTGCTGTTCGTCGGTAACAGTAAACATCAGTTCTGTCTCTGCGTAGAACGATGTATGCTTCTGCCGATAGAAGATAGCCGCGGGGGAGTCCAACTGATAGATGCTGACAGGCTTGGCTTTCAACTTGATGCCTGCTCCAGACCAATCGTAGAAGGACATTTCGGGGTTTCGCAGGAACAGCCACTGGTAGTCCAGTTTCTCATTGTCAAAGACATCAGTAAACGTGTAGTTGCCAGTGACTTGCATGTTCTGGCTATTTTTCATTCCAGTTTTTTCCACTATTGTGGGGATGGCTTTCCCCTGTTCTAAGATAATAGGCCATCCGTCTTTCCATCTGACGGGCAGCAGGAAAGTCTCCCGGCCGGTATTGTAGAAGTCTGCTACTGGTATCTGTTTCTCGTCAACTTCGTAGGGGCGACACCCCAAGAATACGGCCCACCACTGTCCGTCTTTTGCTTCTACCAAATCTGCATGCCCCGCACTTGTCACCATGTCGAGTCGATGGTGGTCTGTCAGGTCGCGTTGAGTCAGGATAGGGTTGAACGGACATTCCTCCCATGGCGGCATCAATAAGAACGTGTGGCTCCATGTGATGCAGAGCGATGTCTATCAGACCTTGCCGCTCTATACCAACCTCCAAACTACAGGTGTGTATGTCTATGCTACCCAGCATGATGTAAAAGGACGTTCAGCTGTGATCAATGCCGAGTCGGAGGTGAAGAATGATTCTGAGAATAGTTTAGTTGTTTCATACATGGTATTAGTTAATGAGAGAAGTGGTAAGCAGATAGCCAGTTTTGCAGGACAAGCCGTGACGGTTGAGCCTGGAAAGACTGCTATTTGCCGTGCTTCTCAGAAAGTCTCCGGCCTGAATTTCTGGTCATGGGGCTATGGTTATCTGTATGATATCAAGACACAGTTGATGGTGGATGGCAAATGCATCGACGAAGTGACGACAACAACCGGTTTCCGTAAGACGGCGTTTAAGGATGGTATGGTCTATCTCAACGACCGTGTACTCCAGTTGAAGGGCTTTGCCCAGCGCTCCACCAATGAGTGGCCTGCAGTTGGCATCTCTATCCCTGCCTGGATGAGTGACTATAGCAACCGTCTCGTCCTCGGTTGTAACGGTAACTTCTACCGTTGGATGCATGTCACCCCGATGAAACAGGATATCGAATCCTTCGACCGTCTCGGACTGATCCAGGCCATGCCTGCCGGTGATGCTGAGAAGGATGTGAACGACCGTCGCTGGCAACAACGCACCGAGGTGATGCGCGATGCCATCATCTATAACCGCAACAACCCCTCCATCCTCTTCTATGAGTGTGGTAATAACCAGATCTCTGAGGAGCACATGGCGGAGATGAAAAAGATACGTGACCAGTACGACCCCAACGGTGGCCGCGCCATCGGTTCACGAAACATGCTCGACTCGAAGGAAGCTGAGTATGGCGGTGAGATGCTGTATGTGAATAAGTCAGCTGGCAAACCCATGTTCATGATGGAATACAACCGCGACGAAGGTATCCGTCGCTATTGGGACCAGTGGAGCTATCCTTATCATATCGAAGGTGAGGGACCACTCTATCGTGGTGAGCGTGCCGTTGCTTACAACCATAATCAGGACGGTCTGGCTGTGGAGAATATTATTCGCTGGAACGAGTATTATCAGGCACGTCCTGGTCAGGGCAAGCGTGTTAATTCCGGAGGAGCAAAGATTATCTTCTCTGATTCCAATACCCATGCCCGTGGTGAGAAGAACTACCGCACCAGTGGTGATGTCGATGCCATGCGTGTCGCCAAGGACTCGTGGTTTGTACATCAGGCCATTTGGGACGGTTGGGTAGATACAGAGAAGGAGCATACCTATATTATAGGTCATTGGAACTACGAGGATGGCGACAAGGATGGTAAGCCCGTCACAAAACCCGTCTATGTGGCTTCCACAGGCGATGAGGTGGAACTGTTGCTCAATGGTAAGAGTCTGGGTAAGGGCGTACGTTCCAATACGTTCCTCTTTACCTTCAACGATGTTACCTGGAAAGCAGGAACCCTGCGTGCTGTCAGCTATAAAAACGGAAAAGAAGTCAGCTCCTACGAACTGAAGAGTGCTGGCAAACCCGTAGCCTTGCGTATGAAGTGGATTGAGGCACCAGCTGAGTTCCGTGCTGATGGCAGTGATATCCGCATCGCAGAGATTGAGGCTGTCGACAAGAACGGTCAGCGTCATCCTCTGGCTCACGACGTGATTACCTTCGATGTCAAGGGCAATGGTGATTACCTAGGTGGTGTCAGCGGTATCGTCAGCGAGGAAGAGAAAGCCTTGAATGCTGCTGCCAAACCAGCCTCTGAGGGAGAGATCACTGCCGAGGGCGGACACAGTCACGATACCAACGGCGTACTCTCTAAGGAACTGATGCTGGAGGCTGGTGTTATCCGTGTGATGGTGCGTTCGACAACGGATGCCGGTAATATCACGTTGACAGCAAACGCCAAGGGTTACAAGCCTGCATCACTCTCCATCACAACAGTCGCTTGTCCGCAGAAAGACGGTTTCTATGTAGATGCCAACGGCAAGGCCTATGAGGCCAATTGGGCATCGACACTGCCTGTCTGTCTGGAACGTGGTGCCACACCGGCAACACCTTCTTACAAACAGCATTTCAATACGATCGCTGTGAAGCATGTCGAGGTGCCTGTCAATCAGGAAAAGGCCATGCTGATGTTCGACGATAACGAGAACAATGCCAAGGAGAACACCTCTACCTGGTCGAGCGACGGTAAATTGGAGAATGCCTGGGTGAAGGTGACACTGGAGAAGGCTGCAGCCATCAAGCGAATCTCACTCCGTATGGACGGTTTCCGCAAGACCAGCTATCCATTGCAGGTATTTGCCGATGGCCAGAAGGTCTGGGAGGGTTATACCGACAAGTCGCTTGGCGATTGTTATATCGACATCGACAAACCTGTGAAGACCGACAAGTACGAGATTCGTATGATCGGACCGGCTACTGTCAAAGAGGCTTTTGGCTCGATGACAGAACTGGCTGCCAAGAAGAATGTCAGCACCAAGGCTTCGAAGAGCAATAAACTCAGCATCATCGAAATGTCGTTTAATGAATAATATCAAAAACAAGCTACTTTTGTCCATAGCCACTATGTGGGTGTCGTTTGCCGTGGCGCAACCCGACGTCCACGTGGCGCGTTTCTATGGTGACCGTCAGGCTGCCATCAGCTATACCTTCGACGATGGTCTGCAGGAGCACTATACGATGGTATTTCCTAAATTCAAGGAACTGGGACTGAAAGGTAGTTTCTGTATTATTGGTTCTAAGGTGGGTAAGGATCAGAAGGGCACGCCCTGCATGACTTGGGAACAACTCCGTGAGATGGCTGAGGCTGGACAGGAGATCACATCTCATGGCTTTAAGCATCTGTCAATGGAGAAACTCACCGACCCTGAGGCACTCCGTTACGAAGTGCAACACAACGACACCCTTATATATAATAAGGTAGGCGTGTTCCCCCGCACCTATTTCTATCCTGGCAACCGGAAGACACCCGAGGGACTGGCCTTCACTCAGAAGGAGCGTGTGGGTACCCGTACCTTCCAGATCAGTTTCGGTTCGAAGCGTGACAGCCTGTGGATGCAGAACTGGCTGAACCGACTGTTGAAACAGGGAGAATGGGGGGTGACGATGACCCACGGTATCACCACAGGCTACGACTGTTTCCCTAATCCCCAAGTGTTTTGGAACCATCTGGAAAAAGTGGCCAAGATGCAGGACCGTATCTGGGTAGCCACCTTCCACGATGTAGCTGCCTACACAGCCGAGCGTGACTCACTACATCTCGACATACAACATGATAAGAACATCATAATTGCCCTTTCTACGCCCCTCTCCGCCGAGCTCTTCACACATCCTTTGACTCTGGTTGTAGCCGCAGAGGTCATCGAGGCCAAACAAGGCAAGCAAAAACTCTCTCTGACGAAAAAAGACGGTAAAACCCTCTTCGATTTCAATCCAAACGGTGGACAGATACAAATCATATTAAAGTAACTCAAGATGTTGAATTTATTATTGGCCGTATTGTTGTTGTCATGGGATGCCGACCATCGAGGAGCAACCATCGATAATGGTGAGATCAAGATGCATATTGCCGCTAATGGCAATGTGAATTCTGTACGTTATGCCGACCAGGAAATGATCCAACCTGGGAAAAACGGTAATGTCTATTTCAATTTTGTGAGCGACTCTATCAGAGATGTCAGGTTGGATGCCGACACAGCGATCGTGTTACGCCATACCGACGAACTGATTGAGATCGTCTATGCCAGCAGCAAACACCCCAAAGGCTGGAAGTGGCAGGTAGGTTACATCCTACGTAAAGGGGTGAGTGGCTATTATACGTATGCTACCGTAGAAACAGAGCCATACGAAACCGACAAGTATGATGGCTGCTTACACGAGGCACGCATTGTTCATCGACTGAATCCTCAGATATTTAACTATGTATGGGTCTCCGACGACAATCAAGGGCCGCATCCATCTTCTGCTACCCTAAAGAGTCATATCGGGCAAATACAGGATGCCACCTTCTACCTGCCCGATAGCACCATCTATACCAAATACGACTATTGCAACTACGTCAAGGACGATCAACTGCATGGTATGATGGGCGACAAGGTCGGTGCTTGGCTCATCACGCCCAGTTTCGAGTGGGTGAACGGAGGGGTTAACAAACAAGAACTGACAGCTCATGGCGATAACCGTTCGCCGCTGATCCTACAGATGTTCCAGAGTTGGCATTTTGGTGCCGGACCAGCTCGATTCAATCGAGGCGACCGTAAGATGTATGGACCTGCACTGGTCTATTTCAATCAGGGCTCCCGCCAGCAGATGATTGCCGATGCCAAGAAACAGACCACCCAGGAACTTGACGCCTATCCTTACCAATGGATGCAGCATGAACTGTTTCCATTGAAGCGTGGCAACGTGACTGGCACCATCGCCCTCGACAAAGCCTTTGGCACCACATGCTTTCAGGTGGTTCTGGCACAGCAAGGTGGCGATTGGACACAGCAAGGTCACGACTATCAGTTCTGGGCAGAGACCGATGAAATGGGTAATTTTAACATTGAGAACGTCCGTCCAGGCAACTACAACCTCTATGCCTACGCCCTCAACGGTGGGGCAACGGGTCAACTGACAAAAGACGGCATCCATGTGAAGGCAGGTCAGAATCAACTTGGCACTATCAAATGGGAGTTACCTAAATATGACGAAATCATCTGGCGCATCGGTGATGCCGATCATCGTTCTGCAGGTTTCCGTCTCAGTGACCACCGTCGTCAATATGGTATGTTCAAGGAGGTTCCAGAGAATCTGACCTATTTCATTGAAGAATGCACGCCATCAGACAACTGGTACTACGCCCAGACGAAGAATGGCAACTGGGATATCCTGTTTAATCTCGATGAAATCTATCAAAATCCCCTACGCCTGACCATTGCCACTGCTGGGGCAGCCAATCGAACTCGTGCCAGGATTCTTGTTAATGGTAAGCGTATCGGTGAGATCAAGACCGACAACGACAGTGGTATTTATCGCTGTGCCCAACAGAGTGGTCAGCCTGGACTCTTCACCTTCGATATCAAACCCGAACTGTTCAAGAAAGGTAAGAACACTATCACCCTCAACGTCTATAATATCAAAAACGTCGGTGGTATCATGTATGATTGTATCAAACTCGAAGCAAATAAATGAAAAGGATTCTATTATCTATGATGGCGTTTCTGACCATGACTACTACATGGGCAGGAAAACCTGTGATAGTGATCATCACCGCTGGACAGTCGAATACGGCAGGTCGCTGTTTCAACGATTCTTTACCAGCGTATATCAAGGCACTGGATGGACAATATCAATATTGTCAGTGGAGCTACACCAATGGTCGTACCCGTAAAGCCGATAAGGAAGGTGTGTTTCGTCCCTTCTGGCCTGAGATGGAGAGCATCGGCAAGAAGGCAGGCCGTTTTGCCTACGATGCCATCACCTATTATCTGATGGAACAGGCTCTGCAGAAACCATTTTATGTGATTAAGCAAGCAGAAGGTGGTACCTCGATTGACCCTGCTTGCAAGAGTACGAACAACCACCACTGGAGTGCCGACGAAGCCTTTCTCGACAGTACCACCTCTGTCAACATTGGCGGTCTTTCACTGTTAAAAGCCTTAGAGAGTAATATCGACAAGAGCATCGACGCCCTGAAAGCACAGGGTATGGGACCCGATATCAAGTGCATGCTCTGGCACCAGGGCGAGAGCGATCGTGGTAAGGCCAGCAGATACTACGACAACCTGAAAGCCATGGTGGCTCATATCCGTCAGCACCTTGTAGAAAAGACGGGTGATAAGAAATATGCCTCACTGCCTTTCCTCTGTGGAGCCGTACCTTCCAACTCCAAACAATATAAGCAACAGGTAGAGGAAGCGAAGATGCGACTGGCTCAGGAAGACAAGAACTTCCACTATATCCCCCTCGAAGAGGCCACCTTCATCGGCGACCAACTCCACTTCGACCGTCCTACTGCTGAACGTCTCGGTCGTGGCATGTACAACAAGATGATTGACTTGAAGCTGATCAAAGGCAAACGTGCAGAATAATGAAAAAGGTACTTGCATTATGGTTATTTGTTTTCTACTGGACAACGGCCTCAGCAGAAAACTACCCTTACCGCTCGGACTATCTGTGGCTGACGGTCCCTGACCATGCAGACTGGCTCTACAAGGTCGGTGAGAAGGCGAAAGTGGAGGTGTCTTTCTGTCTCTATGGTATGCCCCAGAATGTGGAGGTGAGTTATGAGATCGGACCAGATATGATGCCGACTACTTCAAATGGAAAGGTCATGCTGAGAAATGGCAGAGCTACCATCGATATGGGTACGATGAAAAGGCCTGGATTCCTAGATCTCAGACTGACAGCCTCCGTTGCCGACAAAGCATATCAGCACCACGTCAAGGTAGGGTTCTCACCTGAGAAATTAGTGCCCTATACTAAGAATCCTGCAGACTTCGATGCTTTCTGGAAATCAAATCTAGAAGAAGCTCGCCAATCAGAACTGCATGTAGATTGCAAGAAGGTGGCGGCATATTGTACCGATGAAACGGACATGTTTCTGTTGAAAATCAAGACAGACCGTCGTCATAGCATCTATGGTTATCTGTCGAAACCTAAACAGGCAGGCAAGTATCCCGTTGTCCTCTGTCCGCCTGGTGCTGGTATCAAGACTATCAAGGAACCCATGCGCAACCTCTATTATGCCAAAAACGGCTTTATCCGTCTGGAAATGGAGATTCATGGTCTGAATCCAGAGATGACTGCCGAACAGTTCAAGGAGATCACAAGTGCCTTCGATTATGAGAACGGTTACCTGACCAATGGACTGGATGACAAGGACAACTATTATATGAAACATGTCTATGTGGCTTGTGTCCGTGCCATCGACTACCTCATATCCTTACCAGATTGGGACGGCAAGAACGTGTTCGTACAGGGAGGTAGTCAGGGTGGTGCCCTTGCCCTCGTCACGGCAGCCCTTGATCCTCGTGTGACGGCTTGTGTCGCCAACCATCCTGCACTGTCGGATATGGCTGGCTACCTTGACAATCATGCTGGCGGCTATCCCCACTTCAACCGTCTGAACCACATGCTGACACCAGAGAAGGTTCAAACGATGGCCTATTTCGACGTGGTGAACTTCGCCCGTCGTATCACCTGTCCTGTCTATCTTACCTGGGGCTTTAACGACAACACCTGTCCGCCCACGACGAGTTACATCGTGTGGAACCTCATCACCGCTCCCAAAGAGTCGTTGATCACCCCCGTGAATGAACATTGGACGAGCGAACAGACCAACTACAACCAGATGCTCTGGCTCAAAAAACAACTCGTACGGTAAACAATTAAAGTTTAGATATTTACTACCACTCTACCACCATCTTCGGAAATACCCTATAAACAAAGGCATTTCGAGGTGGTGGTAGATATATTTTTGGTGGTAGATAAAAAAGAATTTGCATATTATTTGGAAAACGCACAAAAATGTTATACCTTTGTAGGCTGAAATCGTGAATTAGTATAAAACCAAATATTCAAAAGACTATGGACTCTAACAAAGAAATCAGGCCGTTGAAAAGACAGTTCGACTTTGCCGATGTGCCCCAGTGGTATGTACTCTGTACCAACAACCAGTGCCCCATGCAGACCAGTTGTCTGCGATTTATGGCGGCACAGAATGCACCAGACAATCTGGAACTCGCCAGATGTGTAATGCCCAAGACGCTGAAAAGCGGTAAATGCCGTTGGTATGACAAGCGCGCCGTCGTGGTGTGGGCATTAGGATTCAGTAGTCTTTTTGACCGCGTGATGAAGAAAGATTTCACTCCCATGCGCAAAGCCATCACCAGGTATCTGCATGGCGTAAAGTTCTACTATGAATATAAGCGTGGCGACAGACCACTATCGCCAGAACAACAACAGTGGATCAGGAATTTCGTTAAGAGCTATGGCTATGAATGGGAGGTTCCCTTCGACAGTTACTATGAAGATTATGCCTATCATCACATAGAACTGTTGAGCGAAAACACATAACAGAAATTTATTTTCTATAACGGAAAACGCCGTTTTCTATTGGAGAAAATACTATTTTTATAGAGGGAAAATACAAATTCCTCGAATCAAATACAGTGATTTCTCCAATGGAAAAGAAGCAAATAAACGTCATCTATAAATCTCATCTTCAAGAATAATGAAACTAACACTCGTACTAAGAGACAAAAAGAACACACTGAAGCTCTCCACCAAGACTATTGAGGGTTTCATGGAACGTATCAAGACCGACACCAAAGACCGCACTGTGGGACGTCGCCGCGAGCAGTTCAGATATACAG
>Ga0326511_10004325_pt1 | contig 11342 bp, 7 predicted proteins | sample 0_2496_0518_D_FD_203701 | JGI IMG/M metagenome (GOLD analysis project Ga0326511, IMG submission 203701) | Bovine rumen microbial communities from UC Davis, California, United States - 0_2496_0518 | ecosystem: Host-associated > Mammals > Digestive system > Stomach > Rumen | place: USA: California...
TTCGGGAGTTGGTTCAACCTTCTCGACGGGCTTTTCTACACCGAAACAAGAAACTTCACACTGACAACCTTTTGAATGAGCAACAGCCCGCAACACCTTTATTTCATCTTCTGTGCTGCAAAACTCCTGGCTCACGACTTTGTCGTTTTTAATGAGTTGTACGAGATACTTGCTGAATAGTGCGAACATAACGAGTTGTTTCTTGCAAAATTACGTAGATTGCATCGTAATGAAGAACGAATCTTTGGTGATGTGGGAGTTTTGGGAAAAGTTTTCCAAAATAGTGCCAAACAGCCGCCAAAAAAGAAATCTTAGTAGGAAAATGATGATTACCATAAAAAAAGTAATTGAAAAATATAAATAAACTATAACTTTGCAGCAACAAATATATAAAATGTCAAAATCATGGAAAGAAAAAACAAAGAAGTAAAGTGTGTTGTGCTTGATGGCGTGGAGTACGTTAATCAGGCTAATGCCGCTAAGATGGTGGGAATGTCCATTCCTACCTTTAGGAAGAGAGTTGAGAGTTATGGTATCAAACAAGTTAATATTCCAGCCTACAAAAAAGTGCTATTCCAAAAAAAAGACATCGAGGATGCAATAGAAAGAGGATATTTTACCAAATGGTATAACAAATAAAAACATCAAGTCTGATGAACGTAAAAAAGATTTTCTTCAAAGCACCCGCAGAGTGTTTTGTGAAATTACTCGACAATAAAGAGCGCGATGTGGGTTTTAACGACATCGTGAACTTTTCATTGGCACGTCAACATTTAACTACAGGACATGGACTTGAAGAATGTAAATCGGAACTTGGTATATTTTTCAATGTGCCAGATAATGCCATTGAAATTGGCATGGAGATTATGCATAAATATGAAAAATCTGTAAAGTTCGATATTGAGAGAAAGGTTTTCCTGGACTTTTTTATTTCCTATAAAGAAGAATTTGATTATGTCCTGCAAATAGCATACATGGCACTAAAGTCAATGATAGGACAGTACCGAACTTATGAAAGGATTTACAATGAAAAATGGCTTTTAAGGATGAGCGGACACACTAAATACGAAGGTGATTTGCATCCGGTTATCAAACGCTATGCCGACCCCCGAAAACTACGATCACTGAAAGAATCTCTTACATTAAAATTCGATATAAACTTTTCAACAAAGAAGACACGAGGTTTCCTGGCATCAAGAATACATAGCAGCGAGGAACTTAATGCAAAACTTGAGAAGCATAAAAAAGAGGTTAATCAAAGCGCACCCGAAGTCAAGACAAGACCAAAGTCAAATAATGTCACGGCTCCTGCTGAAGATAATCATACTACTCAGAATGAAATTCCACTTTGGCGCACAGATTTCAACGAATACATACGTCTTTTTGAAGAAGCTAAAAAAACTGTGCTTGCTGATGAGTCATTTAAAAAGAAAATGGAGGGCTACTACCCAAACATTGACTTCGAGAAGTCCATTGAGCGTAGTTGTGACTACTGGATGAGTGAAGATGGATGGGAAAAGTGTAAATCGTACAGGAGTAAAGAAATCAACCCTGCTAAGAGGCTCAGGGATAACTTTGACAAGAATAAGATTTATAAGCCATTATATGATAGGAAAAATAGCCCGCAAGCGTATGTACGGAAAGACGGGCAGTTCGACAATATCGACGCAAACGAATGGAACAAAAATAGAAGATAGATATGTTTGATAGATATAGTGTTTTTAAATTCTTCGGCAATGGCAAGGAAGAAAAAGGCGACGAGTTCAAGTTCTACTATGCCTATGACCTCATAACAACTGCGCTTGAAGCAAAGTTTGGTGACAAGGCTGCATGGCTACCAGAATATCCGGAAATTGTTGACTGGCTTCACGATAACAAGGGGGACGGTCTTCTTGTGATTGGTGATTCCGGGCGAGGTAAAAGCGTGATATGCCGTGATATTATTCCTACCCTGCTCAATGACCGATTCGGAATATCATCTTTTTCGCCCTATTGCTATGTCACAACTGCCTACAGGATGGCATCTAAAGGCTTTGAAAACGACGATTTCCCTTATGGCTCCAAAGCTATTATGATAGATGATGTTGGCACTGAGGGCGATTTCGTTCAATTTGGGGCAAGAAGAAACTTATTCAAGGAGGTCGTGGATTGGGCAGAGGAAAACCACAAACTTCTCATTCTAACAAGCAATCTCACGATTGAGAAACTACAGGAGAAATATGATGAAAGAACCGTTGACAGGCTAAAATCCTTGTGTCGGCTGGTAATCACCAAGGGGAATAGCCTTCGCACCAATATTGGCAGCGGCATACCTAAAAGAATCCGGGAGTGTGGGATTGACTTCAAGACACAGGAAGAAGCCAATACTTTCGCAGATGAACAAAGGGCTATATTGAATAGAATTAACCAGAATGAAGTCGAAGTGTTTAAAGGTGACAGGGAGGCGTATGAGGAAGGACAGCCAATGAAGATCGTTTATAATCCCGACACAAAGAATGATATGGCCTATGCCCTCTTAAAACACGATTGGAACAAATATGAAGAATATTTAAGAGAAAAAGGGGAAAACATTCCCTTTTGACTTCTCCTATATGTCTATCAGGAAGCAGGGTATTCCCTGCTTTTTTTTATTCTTTATTACGAGGCATTTTTGCACATCTAATTTGCACATCTAATTTGCACATCTGTTTGTATATCTAATTTGCACATCTATAATATAAAAATGATTTTCTTTTGAAATACCTATTTGAATTTCAATTTGATTTTTGGGGTAATTTGCACATCTGTTTGTATATCTATATGCACATCTAATTTGCACATCTATAATATAAGTATAGTTAGTAAGTTAATATTCTTAATAAATAAAAGAAAATATCCCTTTTATATTTCCCCATAAAAGAAACTGTCAGAATCTTCTGCGAATAATTATCGTACTGCCAACAGATCATATCGTACTGCCAAGAAAATAATATCGTACTTCTAACAATTCTCGTACTCTCAGCCAACATTCTCGTACTTCCAATAGTCGTACTCTCAATAATCGTACTTCCGACATCGTACTTCGTACTTCCCAATAATCGTACTTCCTAAAATTCACATTCAAAAATATTCCTGATTCAAAATCGAAAAATTCAAAAATCGTACTTGTAAATTCAAGGTAGCGAAAAATCGAAGAAAAGATATAAATAGTTTTATCAGCAAAAATCAGAAGCAAAAAAGCCTAATACACACGCACACGCATACGCGCACATATAGACCGACATTCAGCAAAGAGAGACCACCGAAAAGTAATGCAGAAAATAGACCGATTTTTGAGGCCATTTAGGGGGTAAATCGTCGGCTCTGGTGTCTCTGCCATCCTCTATGAACAGGAATAGACACCACTACCAGGCAATGAGCAACGACTACAGCAAGCGTATAGGATTGGCAGATTGAGTTGTATTTGTCAAATGCCTATATCATGCGGATATTACGTTATGATGCCGTGAAGCGACTGAAATAAGGCTGTTTGCATGATTGTGTTGTTCATTGTACTTTCTTAAATTGCATCAAATTTGTAGACTAACGCAGAGTCTAATCGGAGCAGCCAGATTGTAGATGAAGTCATACAACACCACAAAAGATGCCCCAATCTAAATGCCCCATCGTTGAGTATGAATAGCAAATGACTATCCAGATGTATGAGTAGTCAGTTTGTAAAGATTTCGGATTCTTGTTTACGTTTATTCACAATTCAGGCTGAAAAAGGCTCAAAAACGGCTGAAATCGGTTACATTATGTGCATAATGTGACTTTTCGGCTTTGTCCGGCTCAGAATGATGGAAGAATTGGAGATTTTGGGAATATGCAACGGTTTCGTGCGTGAAAGCATCGAGATCATGCTTGTTTTCCGAAAATTTGGATTATACGACAGCTTGCGTATGGGAGAATCAGCCGTTACAGGATTTTTGAGTCATACGACGGACTTTTTGCAGTCATACAATCGAGGTTTCGGAAATGCACCTCAGAATTATATCGGGATATGCTTTTGATTTTCGGCACAAAAGTGTGTCGCTGAAGGTTCAAAAATACACCGACAAAGATACACCCGAAATGATACGCTTATCATACTGCAAAGGTACGATTTTATTTGTGTGTTCAATGCTTTCGCAAACCATCTTTCACGCTTTTAACCTCCTTTGGGCTACATTATCGGGATAATGTTACATTTGAAAGATATATTAAGATTTAACCCCAAACTTACAGAAATATGGCAAATTTCGTATTTTAATGCAAAGGTGGGCACTTATAAGGTAGGGCAAAGAAAACGGCTTAAAACGGCTTAAAATGCGTTTTCCAGATTTAGCCCTAAATCTGGAATAAGAAAAGCGGGTGCAACCTGATACGCTGCACCCGCTTATTTGTGGATAGAAAGTATTTTACCACTTATCAACCCTAATTGCTTTCTTTACTATCTGGTAGTATATTTCCCCGTTTATTTCCTTTGTGGTAGAACCTATCAATAAAACTGCAATACCATCAGCCCCAAAAGCATTTAGCAACATTGTAACATATTCTAATTTGCTGATACGATACGACTCTAAGCCCTGACCGTTTCGGGCTACCTTAATATTTGCACCATCATTAGCGTTTGGGCAAAGATAATACATACCATTGTTTTCGATAATAGAAACCTTGTTACCTGGTTGCAGCATCAGATCTGCACCCGCTTTTCGTGCAAATACTATTGTAGCGTGCTTAAACCCTTTTCTAACTGTTATGGTGCGCAAACTTGGGCGACCTTGTGAACGCTTGTTTTTATTGCTTATAATCATAGTTGTAATGTATTAGAGTAAGTTTATAAAATCACCTTCAAAACGTGCGCACAACATTGCTTTCATGTGTCCTAAACGCTTGTTAATAGCACGTACACAAGTGCCGTAATAGTCTGCAATATCATACTGACTAAAACCATTTGCAAAGTACATTTTAAATACGTCGAACTCATCAGCAGAGAAATTTTTGCGAGACCATTTAATAATTGTAGAAAATAGTTTGTCACGCTTTTCTGCACGTTCATTATTACCTTCGCTTTCATCAACTTTGAGAAGTGCCCAAAATAAATCATCAGGTCTAATTTCTTTTGAGTGATTGAAGCGATACCAATGCCGTTTGTTTTCACGTCTGAATGATGCAAGAAAAATTGTGTAATACTCGCTTTCACTTTTGCCCTTTACTAAATCCCTTGCAAGTAAATAGGCATTATGGAAAACGTCCTCACTTGTGAGTCGGTACAACTCACCAAAAATGTTTGTAGGCAATAAATCAGCCTTCAAACTTGTGTAATTGGTTGCAAACCAATCATCAAAACTAATTGTAACCATAATTTAATAAATTTAGTGTGTAATTGTCTTAAAGACTTTGCAAAGATATATATAATAATTGAATAATAGTACGATAAAATCAATTATTTAAGATTATTTAGCAACATTATTTGTATAATGTGACATGATAACAAAAAGAAAAGTGCCGCCTTTGTAACTATTTGAAAATCATATCGTTTTGCAGGGGGTACACCCCCCTTTTAACAAGATTGGGAAGCCCTACTGACCTCTCGCCGAGATTTTTCATTTTCAAATTTTCGATTTTTGAATTTTCGTTTTCTGGATTAGCCACAAAACTGTCTGAAATGCGTTGGATTTTGTCTGTGTAGTGCTGTCATTTTGTCTTTACTCAGAATACTGCGAATAATCTTTGTTTATGGTTGTTTTTACGTTTACGGTTTGTCTGAAATGCGCTTCCAATGATATTCCTGTTGTTTATTTTTTGCTATTTGTGGTAAAAACAATCTTGTCTGTCAATAAAAAAGCCCGTTCAGCACATTACACTCTGGACGGGCTAATTGGTAGGTAGATTTCTCACTCGTGAACGTCTGCAAGTCACTCCGAAATCTCTTCAGATAATAACAAAACTCAATTCCGTGGAAATGCGCCACGACGCGACACCCATTTTGGATGCTGATGCAAAGATAGTGTATTTCTGGATAGTATTTCGTTTGTCAATGGTAAAATGTTTTGTAAATGTTTCAATTTACCAGTTACTCCTTTGGTTAGAGAGTATAGGCTGCCTATCTTTGTATCGTTTTCTAATATAAAAAGACATGGAACAGAAACAGGAATCAGAAAAAAAGAGTGTTGTGGTTAAAATACCTGGAACCTCTAAGAGTTACGAGATTACTAAGTGCGGCAATGCTCAGTTTGCTAAGATTGCTAAATTGCTAATGAGACGAGCCGATTACGATGCCGACGATCCATTGGCTGCTATCAATAGTGATAGTAAGTTAGCGTGTAAGGTAGCCGCAGCGGTAGTGCTTCACGGCTTCTTCACTATGAAAATGAAATGGTGGTATCTTTGGCGTTGGTTCTACTACGTGAGGCAATACGATGTGGAGCAGTTGAACGAATTGCTTTCCGAGGGTATTGCGGCTCTGCCATACGAAGAGACGATGAACGCCTACAGTATGTTGTCGGTAACCCGTGAAACGCTAAGGCACATGACGTTTGCCGAGGCGCAGAAGTTGTTTGAGTCTTCACCATATCTGGAGCAACTGAAGGCGAATCTTCAAGCGGAACAGGCAGACACGGAGAAGTAGTATTCTTTGTTTGAGAAATTGGATAGAAATGCCCGCATAATTGTTTCTGTTCATTTAAAAGCGGGCGTTGCAGGGCTGTTTACGCAGTCCTGTTTTCTTTTGTTTGCGTGTTGCTTGGTAATTTATCGCTGATTGTCTCTCATTTCCACTGCCAGACGGTACAGTCAAAATAATTTACACTATCTTTGCAGTATCATCATATATAACAACACGAAAACAAATTATGGGAGATTTGAAACCTTTATCTTTTAGTGTTGGCATCAAGGACAATACTAAGAAGAAATTAGAAGAGATTGAGAGAAGATTTAACGCTCTCAAAGACAAGACCATCACGATCAATGTCGCTGGTGGCAATGACAAAGAACTTGCTGAGAACCTTACCGCCGCTACCGAGGCTTTTAAGGAACTCAAAAATGCAGTCGGAACGGGCAAGCCGTTGAACACAATCGCTAAGAAAGCGGCAAAGGCACAGGAGGCTATTGACAAGTTATCCACATCGTTGAAGACGCTTGGCAGTACCATCACGGGCAACGAAGAACTGAATCAGTTTGTAAGCGGTTTGGGAAATATCATCCGTGCCGTCAATGCAGACCTGAGAGAACTGAAAAGTCCGGGTGCATTTAAGGGATTCGCAAAGGAGGCAAAGGACGCGGCAGCATCCGCAAACAAAGCCGAGATAGAGATTGCCAAACTCACTGCATTACAGAATCGGATGCGTGACACGGTCACATCGGCTCAGAAGGTAAGTCTCGATACTACGGACTTGGAGAGGGCTATCCAGAAGATAGAGACCATCAAGAATGAGTTACGGAACATCAAGGCTGGTGGTGGTGTCAGTGCAAGCGGGCTTACCACGTCAAAGTACATGGGGAGTGCCGATGTGCAGATTGGTATTATGAGCGCAAAGCAGGATATGTCCGATTTGTCGGCGAAGACCCGTGAGATTGAACGGCTGGAGGCAGAAGCCCGCCGTGCCAATGAGCAGTTAGGCAGAATGAAGAAAACCACCGATGATGTCAATGAGGCGTTTAAGAACTCAATACCTTCTGTCAGTTCGTTCAAGCGTGCCCTGGCATCTGTTGGAGGTGTCTATGTGTTCCAGCAGCTCGCAAGAGACGTTATCCGTGTCCGTGGCGAAATGGAGCAGATGGAAGTAGCCATCACCTCACTTGTAGGCTCACAAGATAAAGCCAGCGTCCTGATTAAGGACTTGAAGGATTTCGCGCGTATGAGTCCTTTGACAATTAAGGACTTGATGGAGGCGACACAGACCATGATAGGATTCGGTGTTTCGGTGGAGAAGATACCCCGTTTCATTCGTGCCTTGGGTGACGTTACGTTAGGAAACTCTGAGCGTTTCAAGTCCATCACGCTTGCTTTCTCTCAGATGACAGCCGCTGGCCGTCTGATGGGACAGGATAACTTGCAGTTCATCAATGCGGGCTTTAACCCGTTGATGTATATTGCCGAGAAGACGGGTAAGACCATGAAAGAGTTGCGTGACGAAATGCAGAAGGGCGCAATCTCGACGAAGATGGTGGAGGATGCTTTCATTAGTGCTACTGAGGCGGGTGGTCGTTTCTATCAGATGAGCGAGAAGACCAGCCAGACAGTTGCAGGACAAATGAACAAACTGCGTGACAGCATCTACCGCTCGCTGAATGACTTCGGAGAGAAGAATGAGGGTGTGATCATGGATTCCATCAAGGGAATGACATACCTAATTGACAACTACGAACAGGTCGGACGTGTTCTTGTCGGGCTTGTGGTAAGTTACGGCACATATAGGACTGCTGTCATTCTGGCTACTGCCGCTGAGAACGGTAATACCCTTGCTATGAGCATTGCCCGGTTGAGGATTCTCGCTACACAGAAAGCACAGGCGTTGCTCAATGCGACCATGCTCACTAATCCATACGTCGCCGCTGCTACAGCCCTTGGTGTGCTTGTAGGTACGCTTATTGCAACCTCTGACGGACTCAGTGCAAGTGAACGCGCACAGAGGAACTTCAACGATTCCATGAAAGAGGCAGCGGATAGGCAGAAAGAGTATAACCAGCAAACGGAGAATGCCATTACTACAGCCAATAATGACACAGCCGCTACAGACCAGCGTCGTGAGGCTCTGAATCTCCTTATTGGCCGCTATCCGTCAATCATACAGAAGTACATCGACGAGAAAGGACACCTGAAGGATATTCTTGCACTGAAGAAGGAGATTGCGACTATTGACGGCAACAATGCCCTAAATAATCTGAATGACAGCCGTGACAAGTCAACTCAGTATGCAAGTGCCATCAAGCGTTACCGCGACGCAAGAAGCAGAGGCGGTGAAGCCAGTGCCGGAGATAAGCAACTATACAGCGAAGCCGTTTCCCTCTATCTCAAAGAAAACGATTTGAGCCGTTTCGGTAATGTTGATCCTGTAAAGATTCAGGCATACTTTGAGGAACGTTCAAGGCAGTACGGCAAGCAAGCCCAACGACAAGCCGCTGAGAACGCCACAAAGCGATTCCAGGACACCATTACCAATATGACCGATGCACAACTGAAGTCTTTGCAGGAAACGCTAAGACGTGCAAAGGACAAAAAGAAGAACGTACTGATAAGAGGCTATCAGGACTTGCAGAACGTTACGCTATCCCCTGATGATATTAGTAGCCTTATAACCTATACTGGAGGCATTGTTTCCGCAAGGCAGGGAAGCATTCGGGATAAGGCGAAGATTGAGGAAGAAAAGAAAGCGGCACAGGCAACACTCGATGCGCTCTCGATTGCCGAGGCAAACGGGAAGAAAGGCGTTGAACTGCGAAAGAAAATTGCAGGATATAACAAGGAACTTGAAGCGTATAGTGCAAGCAAGTCCGCAAGATCGGATGCAAAGGAAGATGCCGCCAACACAAAGGCTGGCGAGGGCGCAGAAAGACTAACAGGCGAGAAGATGAAACAGGCTTTGGCCGCTGAACGTGCCCGTGTTGACTTGCTTCATTCTACCCGTGCCGCTGAGATTGGGGCCATGGAGGAAAGTACCCGTAAAACGCTTGCACAGATAGAACTCGATAGAGAACGTAAACTCGAAGCTATCAAGCGAGAATATGAAGACCTTAGAGTTACCCGCATTGAGAACGCAAAGAAACTCTGGGATGCAGACCCCAACAACAAAGGAAATAACTTCTACAATTCCGATTCTTACAGAAATGCGGCCTCTGACAGTTCCTATACTGAGGCAGAAAAGAACAACCGTATTCAGAAAGAGAGAGAAGTCGTAGCAGAATATATTCGTGGAATCCGCGAGGTAAACGAAGCCGAGACAAAGGCAATGACTGACTACCTCAGAAACTTCGGTTCGGTAGAACAAATGAAACTTGCAATCCGTCGTGAATATAATGCGAAGATTGCAAGGGAGGATGATGAATGGAAGAAACGCTCATTGGCTGCTGAAAGAGACAAGGCCATTGACAACGTGACGGCTGAGAATCTGATTCGGAATGTTGACCTTGCGAACGTGTTCAGCCAGTACGGAGTATTGCTTGCTACCCCGTTGGAAGAGACCTTGAAACAACTGAAGAAGTACACTGAGACCGATTCTTTCAAAGCACGCTCATTCCAGGATCAGAAGACCGTCTATGATACCATCACCAATATAGAGGGGCAGTTAGGCAGTCTTGGCGGTGTATCATTCCGCGAGATAGGACAGAATCTATATGAGTACAACAATGCTCTGGTGGCATACAGGGTTGCGTCTGAGGAACTGGCAAAGGCGGCAGAGGAAAGTATCAATGCGCGTGAGGCAGTCAACAAAGCAGAGCAGGAATTGGCAAAAGCCACCACCGATGAAGCCATTGCAGCCGCAAAGAAGGCAAAGTCACAGGCTGACAGCAGACTGGCTACTGCCAATCAGAACTATACGGGCTACAAGAATAACTATGACAATGCTCAGAACAGGCTCGTTTCATCCCAAGCCGCTGCAACCGATTCACTTCGACGGTTCCAGAATAGCATAGACAGAGTGGGAAAAGTTGCATCTGCTGTTGCGGGTGGAAGCATGAGACAGCTCTGGGATGCGCTTGGCTCTAAGGCACAGAGAAATATCACACAGTTCATTTCCGGCACTCGCTCGTATAACAAAGCATTGGCACTTGCTACCACCTCACTTTCATCACAGGGCAAGGGTATGGACTTCTTTGTGGAGAAGATTCAGAACTTGGCAACTGAGGTATATGACAGCGGAGAGAAGATTTCGGAGTCAGGCATTGGCGAGAGAATAACAGCCTTGTTTGACCAACTCTTCGGAGAGGATTCCGGCAAGATGAAGTCTTTGGGTGACGATGTGACGAAGATTCTGGATAAGGTACTCAACAAGTCGAAAGACGATGGCAAAAGTGGTGCGGAGGCAGGAAAGGAAGCCGCAAAGGAGATAACCAAGGCTCTTGCAGGTTCTGGAGGCTCTTTGTGGACTATGATCATTGGCCTCATCCTTGACTTGCTCGATGTGCTGAGTGAAGGTATAGGCAACCTTATCGACGGACTTCTGGTAAAGGTTGCTAACGCGATAGACGGTATTCTCACAGAGATTGGCAACGGCCAGTTCTTTGTGAATATCGCTCATGGTGTCGGCAATGTCATAAGTGGAATTGTCAGAGGTGTTGGCAACCTTTTTACAGGCGGTTGGGCTTTCGGTGGAGGCAATGTTGACGAAATGGAAGAGGAA
>Ga0326511_10004327_pt1 | contig 11339 bp, 16 predicted proteins | sample 0_2496_0518_D_FD_203701 | JGI IMG/M metagenome (GOLD analysis project Ga0326511, IMG submission 203701) | Bovine rumen microbial communities from UC Davis, California, United States - 0_2496_0518 | ecosystem: Host-associated > Mammals > Digestive system > Stomach > Rumen | place: USA...
GATACATTAAAATTATCAACAGAAGATTTACCAATAGCAGAGGCTGACGGTACAACTTGTTATGAAGTAGACACAATGAAATTATATATTTATTATAAGGGTGAGTGGTATCCACAAGAAGAAGTTTCTACAGAGGAAAGAAATGAAGAACAAAATAATACTAAAATAATTAAAGAACCAATTAAAGAAAAACAATCAGAAGATCCAATAATATCAGAAGATCCAAAAGAAAAAATAGAAAAATAGGAGGTATAATATGAAAAAATATTTATATCTTATTAAAAAAGCTAAAATAAAATCATGGTTAAAGTTTTGGTTATTAACCAAAGATCAAGTAAAATATATTTTATCTGAAATATTAGAAGGTTTTAGTTTTGATTTACAAAACACAGTAAAAAGATATTTTAAAATATTTAATATATTTGGAAATAGTGTTCAAGATGGTACACCAACTCCAACAAATCCAGTTCCAATAGAAAGCGTAGCAGATGATGTGAATTTGTTTGATTTAAAAAATTTTTTATCAGACAGAAATGTATCATATACAGAAAATGAAGATGGTAGTTTAACTTTTATAACATCTTCTGCTTTGTACTTAAGTCCATTACAATTTAGTAATGAAGATATAATTGTATCTATGAGTGGAATTTTAACAACATTAGAAACAATGTCAAATTCAGCAATACAAGTTTTAAACAGTAATAATACAGTTGTAGGACAAATAAACTTGAGCAATTCTAAAATAGAAAATATCACAGGAAGTAAATTAAGGTTTAATATGACATCTAACAAAACAATTACATTAAAAAATATTAAACTACAAAAAGGCACAGTAACTACTCCATATTCTCCATATAATTATGGTACATTTACAATAGATTTTGAAGGACAAACAGAAAATTATAATTATACATTTATTACAAAACCATTACGTAGTCTACCAAATGGAGTAAGAGATTCTTTAGAAGCAGATGGAATACATAGAAGAGTAGGTAGAATTGTATTAGATGGAAGTGAAATCTGGTATTATTATACTGACACAGGAAAACCAGTATTTTATTTGATGACTGAAGAATATATATTTTATAAGCAACAAAGTGGATTGTTATGTCTTTCAAACTATTATCAAGGAAAAGGACAAAAGGCTAGTTTTGATGATATTTACAATTTAGGTAATAATACAATTACATTTAGGTCAACATTAACAAGATTAGTAATTAGAAATGATAACATAACAAATGTACAAGATTTTAAAAATTGGTTATCTACTCACAATACAGAAGTATTATATGAACTAGCAGAAGAAACAATAGAACCATATACAGAAGAACAACAAGAACAATATAATAAAATAAAAGATTTATATACATTTGATGGTACTACAAATATATCTTCTACAGATGTAGTTCCACCATATTTACAAATACAATATTATATGAAGGGAGAATAAAATGGCTAATTTACATAGTAAAATTATTTTAGTAAAAGATATTAATTTAGATAGAGAATATTTAAATGTTTTAAGTTATACAGAGCAACAAATGGTTAATTTATGTAGAGAAAATAAAATAAATGAAGCTGAAGATTATCAATTTATTCGCCCTTCTAATAGTATATATACAAATTTTAAATATTCAGAATGTTTAAAAGCAAATTATATTGCTTTTCAAAATCCTGATTATGATAATAAATGGTTTTTTGCATTTATAGACGACGTTATATATCAAGGTGAAGAAAATACAGAAATAACTTTTACAGTTGATAGTTGGTCTACTTGGTTTGATTATTGGACAAAAAAACCTTGCTATATTATAAGACATCATGTCAATAATGATACTATTGGCCTTCATACTGTACCTGAAAATTTAGATATTGGGGAAGTAAAACAAGAAAGCTACGATGAAATTTTAAATTTTGGTGAAGATGGTAACGATTATTATTTTTGTATAAATACTACTTATGATCCAACTACTGGAAGTGATTTTGAAGGAGTATGTAAGATTAATGGTAATTTATGCGGAACATTTATTTTTTGTTTTGATGTTTATTCAGGTTCAGTAGGTGTTCCAAACATAACTAATTTTATAGATAAAACAAATAAAGATGGAAAAATAAATGCAATACAAGAATTATACATTTTACCAAAAACTTTAGTAGATGCAATAGGAACTACTGCAAAACATTATAGTGCAACTCTTGGTAGTTTTGATTGTAAATTATTAAATGATAGTAGTGATGTAGTAACAATAGCTGAATCATTTACAAAAACACATAACTTTTCAGGTTTAAATATTAAAAATAATAAATGCTTTGTATATCCATATAACTATTTATTATTATCAAATAATTGTGGTAATTATAATATATATAAATATGAGGATTTTTCAGAAGATAATCCAATGTTTGAAATTGAAATGGCTGTTGCAGTTGGATGTTCTTGTAGAATTATACCGAGAGGTTATAAAAATATTGATTATAATTATAATGAAAGTTTACCTCTTGCAAAATTTCCTACTTGTTCTTGGTCTAGTGATGCTTTTACTAACTGGCTAACACAAAATGCAGTAAATGTAGTTACACAGATAGCAAATACAGGTATTTCAGGGGCAACTGGTAATTATGCAAGTGTAGCTGGTAATATTGCAGGATTAATAGGTGATTTTAGAAATGCAATATTAGCACCTAATATAACAGGTGGAAATAATACAGGAGATGTTAATTTTTCAACTAGAAAAAATACTTTTTCTTTATATCACATGAGAGCAAAAGATGAATACATGAAAATAATTGATGATTATTTTACTAGATATGGTTATAAAATAATGAGATTAGAAAATCCTAATATAACTGGTAGGGCATATTGGAATTATGTTGAAATTGGAAGCAATGAAGAAATTGGTTATGGAGATGTACCTACTAAATATATGGAAGAAATAAATAGATCTTGTAGAAAAGGTGTTACTATATGGCATAATCATTCTAATATTGGAAATTATAATCTAAATAATTATATTGCTTAAATAAAAAGAGAGGAATAACCTCTCTTTTTTTATGGTTCTATTACAAGTAGATTTGTTCTTGTTCCTTTTACATCACTGCTAACATTTTCAATTGAAGTTGTTTCATCTATTTTTGATAATATTATACTATCTAAAATACAATATCCATATATTGAATTTTGTGTATATTCTATTAATGGTACATTTTTAAATCCATCTGCAGTTACATTTTTAATAATAAAATTTCTTGAAGTACCATCTATATTAATATAAGATTTTTGTTGATCTAAAGATTTTAAATTCATTAAAAATGCATTTATCATTTTTATATTATATGTATTTCCTCTGAATCTACATTGTAAAACATGAGGTGCTGAAGATATATTATTGACAAAACTATCAGTTGGTACTCCTGCAATACTAGTAAAATTATTTATAGTTAAAGATGTTACGTCATCTGCTTCAATATCGTGGGCAATATCCGGCCAGTCACTATCATTTGAAAATATATACATATTTTTAGCTGTACAATTATTTAAGTAAATATTTCTTGTCATATTATCATATGTAGTTGAATTATTTGATGGAGTTCCTCCAAATGTAAATCCATGATGGCAATATTCAGCTAAACAATTTTCAAATATAATATCATGTGCAACTGGTGTGTTAGTATGTCCTTTAGCTTGGAATCCGCATACATTATATCTTGATATACAATTTATAACATTTACAAATCTTGAACCATCATCTATTTCAAAACCATTTGAAATAGCTTGAGTGTATAAACCGGATGCATTATTATCAACATGTGCATAGCAATCCCTAATTGTAATATATTGACTATCATGTGTAGTTATTCCGTCATCATATCTTTGATTATTTACTTCTATTCTTTCAAATAATATATTATATGAAGGATAATCTGCTATTATTGCATTACCTTCATCATAACAATATGCACCTGCTCTAACATTTAAGTTATGTTGTGGTGAATTGTAAATAAATAAATCTTGGATTAATACATCATAACATCTTTGAAGTTCTATACCAGTTCCGGGTTCTCTTGTAACATTTCCAAATTGTGATGTATATATTTTATCCCAATTAACTAAATCTCTATTAGGCCAGTTTCCATTTACAGAAAAGTTTTTTAATATAATATCATGTACATAATAAGGACAAACCTCATCAACTCTTGGATAACCTTGTGATATAAAACTAGAATTGTTATTTCTAGCTAATCTTGCATTTATTGAACTAGCATTTGCAGTACAAATTGTATGATATACTAAATCAAGGTTATCTTTTGTTTTTATTATTGTATTTCTTCCTTCACCTATTATAGTAGCATAATTTGGAAGTAATAATTGTCCTTCTATTATATATGTTCCATTTGGAATATAACATTCAATATTTTTAGATGCTGTATAATTAACACATGCTTGAAGTGGTACTAAATCATCCGCTGTATTATCACCTTTTGCACCAAATTGTTTTACATTTATTTTATCTTTATATTCTAAAATAGCATATAGATTATTTGGTAATTCAATTGTAGTATAATTATTTGGTGTTTCTGTAGCAGTATCTGTTATATAGTATTTAGCATTTCCACCATCATTCTTTGTATAATAACCTAATGTTTCAATATACATATCTTTTTGTAAATTATCTGATTCTAACAAATCACTAAAAGTATTAATATAAGATATTTTTGTTTTTATTTCATCTTCTAAATCATCTTTCATTGTATTCATGGCATTACTTAAATCAGTAATTGAACCGCCCAATTGTTGTATTCTTTCATTTAATTCACCAAATATTTGCTCATTTATAATTTCTGCAAGTGTTCCATCTTCTGCCATTATATCTAATTTATTATTTATTTCTTCTTGTACATCTAAATTATTAAACCAATTTGTTAAATTTTCTACTTGAGTTCCTAACTCATTTGTTTTTCCAATAGTTAAATTTAAATATTCAACTATTTTACATAGCAATTGATAATTTGTTATTGCATCAAAATCTTCTTCAATAAAAGGAAAATTTTGAAGTACAAACCATTTGAATGGTGGTAATTTTTTATACATATTATTTTTATTCATATTTTTTCCCCCTTTTTAAACTAAACTATAAAATAATTCATCTAAATCATTAAAAATTAATGTGTAAATGTGTTTTATTTCACTATTAAATTTTGTATAAATATCAAACATATCTATTCTTGAAGTAGTTTCATGATATTCGTTTGTATCTGAACCATTTACATTACTACTAGATGTTCCCTTACTGTTACTATTGTCATTAGAATTAGTTGTATTATAATTATAATCTGTTACATAAGATCCATCTCTTACATTTTGTAATTTATTTTGCGGTAATTTACTATTCCTTAAATCTGAAATTGTTTCATTTTCTGATTTATTATTAATTGTATTTTCTGTTTCACTTTTATTTTCTGTTTTTCTATTATCTGTTCCATCTTTTTTTGTTATTTCACCAAATAAATCATTATTATATAATAAGTCAAACATTTTATTATATGTTGGCATTATTTCATTTAGTTTTACATTTAATTGTATTCTAAATGCTGTTACAGTATCAAATCCTATTCTTCTCATTAAATAATGATTTAATATCATACATTCAAATTCTTCTTTAGTTACTTTATCTGTCAATGGATAATCAAAATTAAAAATTGTAGTTCTTCCTTCTTTTGCTAAATCTTTTATTTTTTGCTTATCATCTGTTCCATAATTTACTATGCTTTCCAATATACTATATATAGTGGGTGGTTTTTCATTGTTTGTTGGTATGCGTGGAAACCAAAAATAATCTATTAAATAAAAAGGATTATACATTTAAATCATCCTCCCCTTGTGTAATATTTTCTTCAAATTCTTGATTTGATTTTGGAATACCATCATAATATTGTACTTCTATATTTGTTCCAAATTTTTTATTTATTTCTTCAATTGCTTTTTGTCTTGGTTCAAATCTTGAATAACGACTTGCTATTGTTCCACCTTGCATTGCTTGTATTTCATCTGATATATTTCTTTCTGCTTTTTGATAACTTAAATTAGCAATTCCTATTAATCTTAAAAATTCATTATAGATTCTATCTTTATCTAAATTTAATTTATCAGCAACATATGGTGCTGGTTCTAGTATTAATGTTGTATCGTTTAAATCTACATCATCATATGTTAACACAACATTTTCAAATCCATCAATGTTATTTACCATATCTTCAACTGATTTTTTCTTATTTGTTTTAGTTTTCCAAAATCTTGGTGTTTTTTGTTGTGACATATTTATATCAATTGTTCTAGTTGCTAATGCCATTCTTTCAGCATATTGTAAAATATCAAGCCATAAAGGATAACGACCGTTATTATCATACATTATTACAAATTCATCACGACTTAAATTTTTAACATAACCATTTTGTGAAATTACTTGGATCTTATTTGGTCTACCATATACATCTAATTTAGATGTATTTATATAAGGAAGTGCAATTAATCCCATTACTTCATCTTTAAAAAATGCTATACTTCCTTTTCTAAGTAAATTCTTATTCAAATATGCAGTATCTATAAATTCAGGTAAATTTTTAAATTCAAAAACATTTTCTGCAAGTGTCATTAATTGCCTTCTATACATCTCATAAGTTTTAAAATTTGAAAGTTGACTATTAATTAATTTTCGTTGCATTTGCTTTTCTCCTTTCTTCTATAATAAAAGGTGCAACATTTTATTTGTTGCACCTTTTTAGTAGGTTTACGCAACTGTAATTGTTGCTGTTCCTGTTTTTGTACTATCATATATTGAAGTTGCTGTAACTGTTATTGTACTTGATGCTGACATATTAGATGGTATTGTTACTAATCCTTCTTGAGTAACTGTTACTCCTGAAGTTTCAGATGTTGAATCTACACTCCAATATACAGCTTTATTTGCAAATCCAGTTGCAACTACAGTTGCTGAAAGCTGAACTTTTTGACCTGCTACTACAGTAGCTGTAGATGGTGTTACTGTTACACTTGTTACAGAAGGTGTATCTGGTGTAAATACACACGCATTTTCAAATGGTGATGTACTAAATACTCTCCATGCATGTAAGAAGTGATTATTTTCTAAAGTAGTAGGATTATAAAATTCTGTTTGTTTTTCTCCTGATGCTGTATCTAGTGCATAATCATAATCCATAAACCATTCTCTTGAAATTAATACAGCTGGTACTTTCTTTAGTGCTGTAATTTCTGTGTCAGTAAATGGTGTATATGCGTTACCTAATACTTCAGTAAGTCTTGCACTATCATGTTCTCCAAAACTATCAATTAATGCTAGTCTTGATTTCATATCAGCCTCATCTCTAAAGAATGATGTTGCTAATACTTCTGTACTAAAATCTGCCTCAAAATCTGTATTTATTATCATTATTTGATCGTCAAATGATGTAGCTTTTCTTATTCCAGCTGGATTATAATTTGGACTTCTAAATGTCATTTTGTTTGAAACTGATTTAAGTGCTGAAACTCTTTGTCTTGGTGTTAATGATGAATAATTTGCAATTTCAATTGGTGTAACTGTTCCATCTAGTAATCTTCTACATAACATATATTTATCTACAATATATGTATCATATTTTAATGATTCATAAAGCATTACTATTGCATTATCAATAAATTCAAATAAACTTTCTTCACTATCAAATGCCATTGCAAGTTGTGAATCTGATGTTGTAGTTTGATAAAATTTTTGGAAATTTACTTCATGCATATAATTAAATACATTTGGTACTACAGATGTTAAAAATCTATCTTTATCTGTAAAGTTTGCATTATAATCATACACATTACATAAATCATTAATTATTTCTCTTATTTGTTGTCCAAATCTTAATGTACCTCTTTTTGTAAAATCCCATGGATTATCCCATGCATTTCTTTTAATAACTGTTAATCCTATTAAATTTACTGTATTTATGAAAGCATTTCTGTATCTTTGATTATTAATTATAATTCTTCCTATTTCTTTTATGCTTTCGCCTTGTTTTGGCAAATCAATTTCTTCTCTTAATTCAGGTGTTACATTTATTATATAACTTAATAATTCTGCACTTGTTTTTGCAGTTAATACTGAACCAGTTTTTGTTGTTTTTCCCATTTTAAATTCCCCCTTAAATTTCTTTTATATCAATTACTTCTTCTTCTTTTAATTCTTCTGAATCTTCTTTTTCATCTTCCTCTGTTTCTTCAGATCCTTTTAAAAATCTCTCTTTGTATTTTGTTTTTAATTCTTCATATTTAGATTTTATATCTTCTAGTTCTGAATTATCAGGTTCTGTAATTTCAAATGAATCTGTTATATCTTCTAATAAAGATATTTTTACTTCATCATCAATTTCTAACCCATTAACTTTTTCAATTAATTCTTCCTTACTTAACTTCATTACTTATTCCCCCCTTTCCATCTAATTTTTCACATAATTTTGTAAGAGCAATAGTATTGTTATTAAGTGCTTGTTTTATTTCTTCTTTGAAAGTGTCCATCTCTTTACTATGTTGTAAATTTAATTCTTTAACATCTTCTCTATTGTTTTTTGTTTGGTCTTTTACATATAATGCCATACATATGCAAGCGACAATTGGGAATCCTAAAGAACTAATTAATTGCACATAAGTTTCCATTTAATTTCTCCTTTCTTCAGTTTTTTATATTATATACATAAATTATTTTATTTGTCAATATAAAAAGGACTTATTTTTAAGTCCTTTTCCTTCTAATATTTTTTGTAAATACCGCCCAATTAAATCCTTTTCTTTTTTCTACTGTAGGTGGTATTGGTGGTATAGGTGTTCCGCTATAATAACATTCTGTTCCTGTTTTATTTGGAATATTCATAAAATCACATGGATTCTTAAAATAATTTATATTTGTGCTAAAATTCCACTCACGACCAGAACTTAAATCTTGCTCTTCTAAATGTAAATGTTTTCCAGTAACCTGACCTGTACTTCCTTCTATTCCTACAAATTGACCTATTACGACTTTATCTCCTACATTTAATGGACTTGGGCTTTCCATGTGTTGATAATTAAAGGCAATTCCAGTTTCATCAGATTTCATTATTATGTAATTACCTCTAACAGAACTATAAGTTTTATGTATTACTGTTCCATTTACCATAGAATATAAATTTGCACCTTTACTACCGAGATGTAGCTATATCTACACCAACATGAGTATGTGTCGGTCTTACTGTTCCATATTCTCCAGTTACATAAAATGTAACATTTATAAATGGTGCTATATTTGGTGTTACTGCCATTTTTATTCACCTACCCTATATATTGTTGTCCATTATAAAGTCCTGCAACATATCCGCTTGGTATTTTAATCCATATTTCATTTGAATCTTTTACTATTATATCTAGACATGTTACTTTTGTACCCGCTTTTAATACTGCCTTTATTTTTTTATATGCATGTTTTTTTCCATCTGGTGTTAATTCTAAATAATTTTTTTGTCTGTAATTAGTTCCAGCTCCTGCTCTTACTCTTAAATCAACTTTTAATTCATATACATTTCCTATAACAAAATAATTATTTATTATTTCACCTTTATGATCATATTGTGTTAAATTACTACTATTTATTATTTGCATAATTGTATTTATATATGTTGGACTTGTTGCATATCCGCCCTTTTTTTATCTCTGTTATACATTCTAAAGGTGAATTTGTACCAATAGCTTTTGAATATCTTGCTAAACCACATATTAAGTCAAAATAATCTTTTATACTTTCTTCTAAACTATCATATGCTCTAAAGCAGTCTGTTATTGTTGTATAATTTACTCCATCATAACATTCTTTCGTTTTAGCATTATATACTTTACCTTTCCAATTTTTATTTGCTTTTATTCCAAATATTGCATTTGCCCTCATCATTATTTTACTTTGTCCCCAATTACTTTCACATATCGCTTGTGCTATTACTACACTTGAAAATAACGGATATCCTCTTTTTTCATTTTCTTTTTGCACTATTGGTGCAATTGTTGGTATAAATTCCTTTTTTGTCATATTAATCATCCTTTCTATAATAAAATGGTAATATTATTTTATTATTTATTATATCTCTTATATTTGCTATGTTGCCATCTAATGTATAATAATTATCATATTTATATATTATTTTACTTTCATATCCAATTCCGTCTTTTTCTATTATAACATATATACTATATTCTCTTATATCTTTATATTCAACTTTTATCTCTACATTTTTATATATTTCTTTTAATTTTTCTTCAATTTTAATTTCCATCTCTACTCCTCTCCTAGAAGGGATTGCAAAACCTTTTTTTGTGCTTCTAATTCATAAGGATTTAATCCATAATGTATATATCTCCCTCCTTCTAACCAATTATCTATATCGTGTATTTCCATTTCTACTTTTGATTTTGGTATAACATAATTACTAGCATTTTGAAATAAATCTTTTTCTAGTTTATTTGTATATTCTATTCTATGTTTTAACATTTCTTTCAGCTCTTTATATTTTTCTATAAGTGTGTCTAATTTTGTTTTTAATCCCTCATTTTCTTCTTTCAGTTCTTTGTTTTCTGCTATAAGGGTTGAAATGGCTTGTGCTACCGCTTTTGACGGATATACTGGTGTTGTGGAAATATTACATAATTCATTACAATCTTCACAATATCCTTTTTCTATTAATTCTATATAATCTTCTAATATATCTATATCATTCATACCAACCAAGCTCCTTTACTTTTTTATTTATTGCTTGTAGTTCTTCTAAACAGAAATATGGTTTATTTTTTGTTATTAAATATTTATAATAACAATTAAAATCTATACATATTTCCCATTCTCTTTTATATCTTAATTCTTTTTTAGAATAATCTATAAATTCATCTGTTATTTGCTTTTTGTTATATCCTAAAGCCTTAAACATTTCATCACCCTGATTTTGGGCTGTTCCTAGTTTTATCTCATTAGCTGTTTTCTCTTTCATAGGCTAATCCTCCTAAAATTTTAATATTAATTTTATTATTATAATTAATCCAAAAATAATTTGTATTATTCTTGTAATTGTAAAAATTACTGTAGCTGGTGTATTAGTTAATAAGTGACTCCACGCATTAAAAATATCATTTTTAATATAATTTCCAGCAAACCAATTGATAAGTGTATCTATTACAAATATAATTAATAATATCTTCATCTTCTTATCCTCCTATTCATTTATAATTCCTTCTGTTTGATATGTTTCTAGTATTGTTCTATATACTTCTGTTTCTTGTT
>Ga0326511_10004328_pt1 | contig 11338 bp, 5 predicted proteins | sample 0_2496_0518_D_FD_203701 | JGI IMG/M metagenome (GOLD analysis project Ga0326511, IMG submission 203701) | Bovine rumen microbial communities from UC Davis, California, United States - 0_2496_0518 | ecosystem: Host-associated > Mammals > Digestive system > Stomach > Rumen | place: USA: California...
AAAAAGCCTTGTTTGCGCTGCTGATTGCAGAATCAGCGATGCAAAGAGGGCTTTTGCCCACGGAAAGAGGAGTGATTGAAATGAGTAAAGCAGGAAGCCCAAGTAGTCAGATACGGGGCTTAGAAATGGAATCAGGGTATTTGCACATCAACGATGGCACACACAAAGCAGACGCACGTCAAGAGCTGAAAGACGCGGGTATAACTGATTTTCACGAATTATCAAAGCACGTCGGTTTCTACGAGAGTAAGACGCTGGACAAGTACAATGGTATATATAAGCAATACTTGCGGTTTGAAAAAGCGGAAGGGCGTCCATGCGATATAAGAGCATTCACCGCTGATAAAGCGGACGCATTTCTACAAATGAAATGGGACGAAGGCAGGTCTTCATCAACTATGCTCGGCTACTGCAAAGCTTTTGCCAAACTCGAAGGTATGCTCGAAACAGTCAGTAAGGACTGGGGCGAGCAGCACACAGCAAAGATGGACGATATGCTGAAAAACTGGCGTACAGAAGCAAACGATGCTCAACGACCAGTTAATGAACAAGAATGTAGAGCGTTCAGCGACGCTCACGAGGTCGTAGACGCTGTTCAAGACCCACGAGCACACCTGGCTGCGTCATTACAGCTAGAAACGGGGCTACGGGTGCATGACGTGACGTATGTGCGTCTGAACGCAGACGATACGCTCAACGTTAATAGCAAAGCAGGCTTCAGAGTCGAGAACTTCTCGATTCCGAGCAATCTGGCGGCGGGGCTGCGGCAGTTCGGCGCTGCGAATATGCAAGCCGACGGCAGTACGAAGTTCAATTTGATAAGCTACAACGACTATAGAAATGAACTGAAAGCAGCAGTAGATAAGTGCGGGGAGCGCTGGAGCGGCACACATGCGCTCAGAGCGTCGTTCGCGGTCAATTTGTACAATCAGCTGCGGGCAGAGGGTAAAACAGATATGCAAGCTCGTACAGAGCTTGCGAACGCGTTATTTCACGGGCGTATCAGCGTCACTTACTACTATGTCAAAGGCGGCGGAGAAGTTGCGGCGTGATAATGCTTAATCAATATCGTGTTAACAAATAATTTTTGGCACAAAAAAAGAGCTTCGAAAAGCTCTTTTTTACTAATTTCTTTTGCCGTTAATCACGTCGTCAACAGTTAGCCCCAGTTTTTCCATGTGCCTGATAACCAAAGCCCCAGCTTTTTCGCCTTTTGCTTTTATCAAGTCTGCTTCGAAGTCTGTCAAAGCATCGTTTTCATTACTTTCTTGTTCAAAGACAAAAAGTTCATTTAATGCTGATAATGCTGACGCTTCTTTTTTACTAATTTTTGCTGTTTCCGTGCCGTAAAAAGCATCATATGCCTCACGGCGTTCTTGTCGTTTTGCTTCTTCAGCCGCTTCAGCCTGCTTCTTTGTTTCTTTAGCCGTTTTTGCATATCTGTTCTTAAAAGCAGATATTATCAATCCTGCCAAATTTGTTGCAGTATCTTTACTGCCAATTACTGCGCGCTCTTCTTCTCGTAGCTCGTCCAACGGTATTGTCTTCAGGTATTTGATAACTGTCTTTGTCGGATTGACACCGCGGTCTTGCAAGTGGCTCAGATATGCTTGCTGTTCAGCATCTAGTTCATCATTCTTTTGTTCAGAAACAACAGGGGCAGGGATTTGCTTCGTTTCTTCTTTCTGCGCAAGCCAGAATCGAAATCCTGTGATTTTTCTTCCAGTCTTAATTACATCATACCAGACTTTGTACTCTGTCTTTTTGTTAATGTCGCGTATTGGCAAATCAAGAACTCTGTTTTTGAAATTATCCATCCTCCCGCTATACAGACCTTCTGGAACATTTAAACGAAATCGTACTTCTTCGACAGTTAAATCGCAATATACTTTCTTATATCCTTGCTTTAAAAAACCTTGTTTTTCTAACAGCGATTCCAATAGCCGCCATGCGTATTCTGACGACAACGGAAATACAGTCTTAATACTATATGTTGTATACGCTTTTCCCAAAATATCTAGTATGTATGGCTTCATTTCGTCATCAAACTTGATGAGTAGACCTTTTTCTGGATAATAGTGCATTTTTTGATAGATATGATACAGTACGAAGCCGCCACAGCCGTCGCTCAATTCGATTTTCCCATCGAAAGCTCTCTTGATGTGCCGCTTCAAGTTCGCAACACCGCCATCGTTGTCAGCAAATAGTTCTTTTAATTCAGATGGCGTTATTATCGTGTCATGAAATTCTAAATCATGAATAGTATCGTCTTTAATATGCGGCTTCACATCTTGTAGACCTAATATGAACAGCCGCAGTTCTGACAAGTTCATACACTTTCTTGCTTCAATTAGCGGATTTGTCTGTACTACTTGTCTTTCAATAATTGAATTCATAGTTTTAACCTCCTTGTTTTAACTATAGCACACACATTATACCACATTTCCCTACATATTTCCATTTTTGTAGGGATAAGGGTAAAATATGTAGGGGTAAGGGTAAAATATGTAGGGGATAAGGGTAAAATATGTAGGGGATAAGGGTAAAATATGTAGGGGATAAGGGTAAAATATGTAGGGGCATAACTCTGCAACCCCTTGTCCTGACTGGGCTGGCGGGGTGTCTAAAAGTATATAAAAGTATATAAAAGAACAACAACAGTAGATACCTCCGTCGCTTACTATCTGTTAAGATGTGCTACGTTCCAACCGACCGATAAAATTGTTGTTGTTGTCTACTCCATAGAAAAGAATTTTAGGGGGTTCACACCTTAAAGTAAGAAAACATACTCTTGAGAAAGACGTCTGAAGGAAACTCTGCAATAAAATACTTGTTGACATCGTAGCGGTATGGTATGATTGTGTCATAATCTAATTATTGGCACGAAAGGTGGTTTGGAATGATGACGTTTTTAGAACTTCAAAAGCGGATTGTGCAGACACGCAAAGCCAGGAAGGGCGTTAAGAACAGAACAGATTACTTCGACGAGTGGCAAGAAGAAACGTTTTGGAAAACCGTTTATAAGCGTGCATTGCGTGCTGCGAATGAAGTAATACATCACTATGAAGAAGTTGGCAGTATTGATAAGTCAGAGAAAATCAGCGTCATGTTCGGCGCGCGTAAAGACACAACAACAAAAGAGATGAGTGCTTATCCAGATTTGCAAGAGCTATATTCAAGGCAAGCAGACGAGCTGTTACAGCTTCAGCAAAAGAACTGGGAACTTAACAAAGAGCTTGAAAAAGTCAAAGAAGAGCTTGCAAGAGCAAAAATCGGCGGCAGACGCAAAGACTACATGAAAGAAGCGAAGATACAGCTCTACAAGCATGAACACCCAGATGCCAGCATCAGAGCTATAGCTAAAGCGGTCGGCTGTTCGACAACGACTGTGCAAGTTGCTCTGAAAGCTGTTAAGAGCGACGACAACGGCACTTTGAGCGTGATGAACATACCGCGCGACAAAGAGAAGCTCGAACAGCGTATTGAAGGTTTGCTTGATGTGATTGCACGAGATACGAACGAGAAGGACAAAAAGATACATATGCAAGCATTGCGCTGGCACAAGCTCGTATTAGACGAAATTGACAGAAATTAGCAGGAGAAAAATTTTGAATCTCGAATACCCCCAATATGAAATGGATTAGAATTTAGGGAGGTAGGAGTTTATGATTAAGAAAATTCTAAAATGGGGTGCGGGACTTTTTGTGCTTCTGATTATCGCGGGGGTACTATTCGGTGGCGGTAGTGATAATTCTTCAAGTAGCAGTTCAAGTAGCAGTACAAAGACTGAACAAAAAGCTGAAAAGCCGAAAGAATACATGGCTGTTGATATTGCAACCTTAAACAGTGAATTAGAAAATAACGCTGCTGCTGCACAAAAGAAGTACAAGGGACAAAATCTCAAAGTGACTGGACAGCTCGGAACGATTGATTCTGACGGAAATTATATCAGCATCAAATCAGGTGGCGTTGATTTCAAAGGTGTGCATTGCACAATTAACAAGAAAGATAAAGCTCAAGAAGATTATGTGATGGCATTGCAGAAGAATCAGCAGGTCACAGCATACGGTACAATAACTGACGTCGGCGAAATCATGGGCTATAAGATGAAAGTTGATAAGTTTGAATAAGTAAAAATGGGAACAAAAAAGCCTCTTCCTTCTGGAGAGGCTTTTTTTTAGTGATGCCACCAGTGGTGGCGCGTGTGACAGAGCGCACGGGGCGAAACCAAAGATTAAATAAGTCCCCGTACTTGGTTAATTAAATAATAGCATTATTGGCGGATTTGACGAAGTGCTAACTGAACAGTCTTAAAATGCGGGCTGCCGTGCTGCGGGAACTGACTGCGATGAGCGCGGTGCATGTATTTCGAGATGTCTTTTGAAGACTTTCCAAGCTCGGACAGGTCGAGTAGCTCTTGCTTATGTTCGAGCAGCTTGTCGAGGACTGTTCGTTTTTTCTTCATGTCGCGCTGTGCTTGTTCTCGTTCTTCTGTTACTGCTGTTAGCACGTCAGCTCTGAAGTGTGCATTGCGCTGACGTATCATAGCTGCTATTTGAAGTCGGTGCCAAAATCCGTTACCGATTTTCAAGTGCTGTAAGTCGTAGTAGATTCGCATAACAAGTTCTCGTTCAGTTTCGCTCTGGAGCTTGCCGATATACGCTTGTGCGGTGGCAACTTTCTGCGGGTCTGCTGCCAGTTCATCAGCAAGTTCTCGAGCGGTGGCGGGGGTGTAGCGTATTTTGTTTATGTCTCGTTGTGTGGCCATGTGTAGCCTCCTTTCTTGGTGTTGGGAATGGGCAGCAGCGGCGCGGAGCGCGGCTGCTTGTGAGGAGCGGAGCGACGAGAGTTTTGTAGCCCCGCGCGGGTGCGAGCGTAGCGTGAAAACTCCCGCCGTTACGGGGCGTAGCTCTGTCTTTTGTTAAAAAGACAGAGCGTAGCTCGCGGACGAACCCCAAGTAAAAATTAGCACGAATAACTTTGTAACATAAGTAGAACTATCTATCCTTTAATTGTACCTAGTACTGATTTTGTTCTTATGCCTGTTATTTTAGCCACGGCAAAGGCGGCTGTATAAGAAAAGGAAAAGTATTATGCTGATAAACTTTAGCGTTTGACAGAACGCAACGAAACCATCGTAGCCATGCGGGAAAGCCGAAGCCATGCTGCCGAGGTGGCTAAAAACACCGCACCAAAGCCCACGGGGGCTAAAAACACCGTAGCGTTTGACAGAACGCTGAAACCATCGTAGCCATGCGGGAAAGCCGAAGCCGTGCTGCCGAGGTGGCTAAAAACACCGCACAAAAGCCAACGGGGCTAAAAACACCGTAGCGTTTGACAGAACGCTGAAACCAACGCCGTAATCCAGGCAGCCGTAAGGCTGCCGAAGGTCGTCTCGTGTCTTCCATTGCACGAGTGCTTCTCGAACCGCCATAGCGGGGAGGGGAAATAACCGCCAGACGCCTTACCCGAAACGGGTAGAAGCTGGTGAGCCGAAATGGGCCGTAAGACTAAGCCGACCGAGCAGGAGGCCGATAATATCCAGCTCGCCGTGACAAGATGGGAAGGTCATGTCATGGCAATACGAAAAAGCCTTGTTTTGGCTGCTGATTGCAAATCAGCCGTCAAAAGAGGGCTTTTGCCCACGGAAAGAGGAGTGATTGAAATGAGTAAAGCAGGAAGCCCAAGTAGTCAGATACGGGGCTTAGAAATGGAATCAGGGTATTTGCACATCAACGATGGCACACACAAAGCAGACGCACGTCAAGAGCTGAAAGACGCGGGTATAACTGATTTTCACGAATTATCAAAGCACGTCGGTTTCTACGAGAGTAAGACGCTGGACAAGTACAATGGTATATATAAGCAATACTTGCGGTTTGAAAAAGCGGAAGGGCGTCCATGCGATATAAGAGCATTCACCGCTGATAAAGCGGACGCATTTCTACAAATGAAATGGGACGAAGGCAGGTCTTCATCAACTATGCTCGGCTACTGCAAAGCTTTTGCCAAACTCGAAGGTATGCTCGAAACAGTCAGTAAGGACTGGGGCGAGCAGCACACAGCAAAGATGGACGATATGCTGAAAAACTGGCGTACAGAAGCAAACGATGCTCAACGACCAGTTAATGAACAAGAATGTAGAGCGTTCAGCGACGCTCACGAGGTCGTAGACGCTGTTCAAGACCCACGAGCACACCTGGCTGCGTCATTACAGCTAGAAACGGGGCTACGGGTGCATGACGTGACGTATGTGCGTCTGAACGCAGACGATACGCTCAACGTTAATAGCAAAGCAGGCTTCAGAGTCGAGAACTTCTCGATTCCGAGCAATCTGGCGGCGGGGCTGCGGCAGTTCGGCGCTGCGAATATGCAAGCCGACGGCAGTACGAAGTTCAATTTGATAAGCTACAACGACTATAGAAATGAACTGAAAGCAGCAGTAGATAAGTGCGGGGAGCGCTGGAGCGGCACACATGCGCTCAGAGCGTCGTTCGCGGTCAATTTGTACAATCAGCTGCGGGCAGAGGGTAAAACAGATATGCAAGCTCGTACAGAGCTTGCGAACGCGTTATTTCACGGGCGTATCAGCGTCACTTACTACTATGTCAAAGGCGGCGGAGAAGTTGCGGCGTGATAATGCTTAATCAATATCGTGTTAACAAATAATTTTTGGCACAAAAAAAGAGCTTCGAAAAGCTCTTTTTTACTAATTTCTTTTGCCGTTAATCACGTCGTCAACAGTTAGCCCCAGTTTTTCCATGTGCCTGATAACCAAAGCCCCAGCTTTTTCGCCTTTTGCTTTTATCAAGTCTGCTTCGAAGTCTGTCAAAGCATCGTTTTCATTACTTTCTTGTTCAAAGACAAAAAGTTCATTTAATGCTGATAATGCTGACGCTTCTTTTTTACTAATTTTTGCTGTTTCCGTGCCGTAAAAAGCATCATATGCCTCACGGCGTTCTTGTCGTTTTGCTTCTTCAGCCGCTTCAGCCTGCTTCTTTGTTTCTTTAGCCGTTTTTGCATATCTGTTCTTAAAAGCAGATATTATCAATCCTGCCAAATTTGTTGCAGTATCTTTACTGCCAATTACTGCGCGCTCTTCTTCTCGTAGCTCGTCCAACGGTATTGTCTTCAGGTATTTGATAACTGTCTTTGTCGGATTGACACCGCGGTCTTGCAAGTGGCTCAGATATGCTTGCTGTTCAGCATCTAGTTCATCATTCTTTTGTTCAGAAACAACAGGGGCAGGGATTTGCTTCGTTTCTTCTTTCTGCGCAAGCCAGAATCGAAATCCTGTGATTTTTCTTCCAGTCTTAATTACATCATACCAGACTTTGTACTCTGTCTTTTTGTTAATGTCGCGTATTGGCAAATCAAGAACTCTGTTTTTGAAATTATCCATCCTCCCGCTATACAGACCTTCTGGAACATTTAAACGAAATCGTACTTCTTCGACAGTTAAATCGCAATATACTTTCTTATATCCTTGCTTTAAAAAACCTTGTTTTTCTAACAGCGATTCCAATAGCCGCCATGCGTATTCTGACGACAACGGAAATACAGTCTTAATACTATATGTTGTATACGCTTTTCCCAAAATATCTAGTATGTATGGCTTCATTTCGTCATCAAACTTGATGAGTAGACCTTTTTCTGGATAATAGTGCATTTTTTGATAGATATGATACAGTACGAAGCCGCCACAGCCGTCGCTCAATTCGATTTTCCCATCGAAAGCTCTCTTGATGTGCCGCTTCAAGTTCGCAACACCGCCATCGTTGTCAGCAAATAGTTCTTTTAATTCAGATGGCGTTATTATCGTGTCATGAAATTCTAAATCATGAATAGTATCGTCTTTAATATGCGGCTTCACATCTTGTAGACCTAATATGAACAGCCGCAGTTCTGACAAGTTCATACACTTTCTTGCTTCAATTAGCGGATTTGTCTGTACTACTTGTCTTTCAATAATTGAATTCATAGTTTTAACCTCCTTGTTTTAACTATAGCACACACATTATACCACATTTCCCTACATATTTCCATTTTTGTAGGGATAAGGGTAAAATATGTAGGGGTAAGGGTAAAATATGTAGGGGATAAGGGTAAAATATGTAGGGGATAAGGGTAAAATATGTAGGGGATAAGGGTAAAATATGTAGGGGCATAACTCTGCAACCCCTTGTCCTGACTGGGCTGGCGGGGTGTCTAAAAGTATATAAAAGTATATAAAAGAACAACAACAGTAGATACCTCCGTCGCTTACTATCTGTTAAGATGTGCTACGTTCCAACCGACCGATAAAATTGTTGTTGTTGTCTACTCCATAGAAAAGAATTTTAGGGGGTTCACACCTTAAAGTAAGAAAACATACTCTTGAGAAAGACGTCTGAAGGAAACTCTGCAATAAAATACTTGTTGACATCGTAGCGGTATGGTATGATTGTGTCATAATCTAATTATTGGCACGAAAGGTGGTTTGGAATGATGACGTTTTTAGAACTTCAAAAGCGGATTGTGCAGACACGCAAAGCCAGGAAGGGCGTTAAGAACAGAACAGATTACTTCGACGAGTGGCAAGAAGAAACGTTTTGGAAAACCGTTTATAAGCGTGCATTGCGTGCTGCGAATGAAGTAATACATCACTATGAAGAAGTTGGCAGTATTGATAAGTCAGAGAAAATCAGCGTCATGTTCGGCGCGCGTAAAGACACAACAACAAAAGAGATGAGTGCTTATCCAGATTTGCAAGAGCTATATTCAAGGCAAGCAGACGAGCTGTTACAGCTTCAGCAAAAGAACTGGGAACTTAACAAAGAGCTTGAAAAAGTCAAAGAAGAGCTTGCAAGAGCAAAAATCGGCGGCAGACGCAAAGACTACATGAAAGAAGCGAAGATACAGCTCTACAAGCATGAACACCCAGATGCCAGCATCAGAGCTATAGCTAAAGCGGTCGGCTGTTCGACAACGACTGTGCAAGTTGCTCTGAAAGCTGTTAAGAGCGACGACAACGGCACTTTGAGCGTGATGAACATACCGCGCGACAAAGAGAAGCTCGAACAGCGTATTGAAGGTTTGCTTGATGTGATTGCACGAGATACGAACGAGAAGGACAAAAAGATACATATGCAAGCATTGCGCTGGCACAAGCTCGTATTAGACGAAATTGACAGAAATTAGCAGGAGAAAAATTTTGAATCTCGAATACCCCCAATATGAAATGGATTAGAATTTAGGGAGGTAGGAGTTTATGATTAAGAAAATTCTAAAATGGGGTGCGGGACTTTTTGTGCTTCTGATTATCGCGGGGGTACTATTCGGTGGCGGTAGTGATAATTCTTCAAGTAGCAGTTCAAGTAGCAGTACAAAGACTGAACAAAAAGCTGAAAAGCCGAAAGAATACATGGCTGTTGATATTGCAACCTTAAACAGTGAATTAGAAAATAACGCTGCTGCTGCACAAAAGAAGTACAAGGGACAAAATCTCAAAGTGACTGGACAGCTCGGAACGATTGATTCTGACGGAAATTATATCAGCATCAAATCAGGTGGCGTTGATTTCAAAGGTGTGCATTGCACAATTAACAAGAAAGATAAAGCTCAAGAAGATTATGTGATGGCATTGCAGAAGAATCAGCAGGTCACAGCATACGGTACAATAACTGACGTCGGCGAAATCATGGGCTATAAGATGAAAGTTGATAAGTTTGAATAAGTAAAAATGGGAACAAAAAAGCCTCTTCCTTCTGGAGAGGCTTTTTTTTAGTGATGCCACCAGTGGTGGCGCGTGTGACAGAGCGCACGGGGCGAAACCAAAGATTAAATAAGTCCCCGTACTTGGTTAATTAAATAATAGCATTATTGGCGGATTTGACGAAGTGCTAACTGAACAGTCTTAAAATGCGGGCTGCCGTGCTGCGGGAACTGACTGCGATGAGCGCGGTGCATGTATTTCGAGATGTCTTTTGAAGACTTTCCAAGCTCGGACAGGTCGAGTAGCTCTTGCTTATGTTCGAGCAGCTTGTCGAGGACTGTTCGTTTTTTCTTCATGTCGCGCTGTGCTTGTTCTCGTTCTTCTGTTACTGCTGTTAGCACGTCAGCTCTGAAGTGTGCATTGCGCTGACGTATCATAGCTGCTATTTGAAGTCGGTGCCAAAATCCGTTACCGATTTTCAAGTGCTGTAAGTCGTAGTAGATTCGCATAACAAGTTCTCGTTCAGTTTCGCTCTGGAGCTTGCCGATATACGCTTGTGCGGTGGCAACTTTCTGCGGGTCTGCTGCCAGTTCATCAGCAAGTTCTCGAGCGGTGGCGGGGGTGTAGCGTATTTTGTTTATGTCTCGTTGTGTGGCCATGTGTAGCCTCCTTTCTTGGTGTTGGGAATGGGCAGCAGCGGCGCGGAGCGCGGCTGCTTGTGAGGAGCGGAGCGACGAGAGTTTTGTAGCCCCGCGCGGGTGCGAGCGTAGCGTGAAAACTCCCGCCGTTACGGGGCGTAGCTCTGTCTTTTGTTAAAAAGACAGAGCGTAGCTCGCGGACGAACCCCAAGTAAAAATTAGCACGAATAACTTTGTAACATAAGTAGAACTATCTATCCTTTAATTGTACCTAGTACTGATTTTGTTCTTATGCCTGTTATTTTAGCCACGGCAAAGGCGGCTGTATAAGAAAAGGAAAAGTATTATGCTGATAAACTTTAGCGTTTGACAGAACGCAACGAAACCATCGTAGCCATGCGGGAAAGCCGAAGCCATGCTGCCGAGGTGGCTAAAAACACCGCACCAAAGCCCACGGGGGCTAAAAACACCGTAGCGTTTGACAGAACGCTGAAACCATCGTAGCCATGCGGGAAAGCCGAAGCCGTGCTGCCGAGGTGGCTAAAAACACCGCACAAAAGCCAACGGGGCTAAAAACACCGTAGCGTTTGACAGAACGCTGAAACCAACGCCGTAATCCAGGCAGCCGTAAGGCTGCCGAAGGTCGTCTCGTGTCTTCCATTGCACGAGTGCTTCTCGAACCGCCATAGCGGGGAGGGGAAATAACCGCCAGACGCCTTACCCGAAACGGGTAGAAGCTGGTGAGCCGAAATGGGCCGTAAGACTAAGCCGACCGAGCAGGAGGCCGATAATATCCAGCTCGCCGTGACAAGATGGGAAGGTCATGTCATGGCAATACGAAAAAGCCTTGTTTTGGCTGCTGATTGCAAATCAGCCGTCAAAAGAGGGCTTTTGCCCACGGAAAGAGGAGTGATTGAAATGAGTAAAGCAGGAAGCCCAAGTAGTCAGATACGGGGCTTAGAAATGGAATCAGGGTATTTGCACATCAACGATGGCACACACAAAG
>Ga0326511_10004330_pt1 | contig 11335 bp, 16 predicted proteins | sample 0_2496_0518_D_FD_203701 | JGI IMG/M metagenome (GOLD analysis project Ga0326511, IMG submission 203701) | Bovine rumen microbial communities from UC Davis, California, United States - 0_2496_0518 | ecosystem: Host-associated > Mammals > Digestive system > Stomach > Rumen | place: USA...
GCAATAGAAATTAAAATGCCTGAAGCGATTGCAATACCTGCGGCCATAGCAGCTCCAGCAAATGGAACTAAGAACAAAGCACCTAAGCCTGCAAATGCAACCATAAATCCTGCCATAGCCGCTAAACCAATGAAAGCGTTTCCTACAACATTCTGTGGAGGTTGGAACTTAATGCCTGCTACTTCAAGTGATTCGCCCGATACGACAGAAGCAACAACTGCCATAGCACCTGCAAACAGTATCAATGAAACAGACATAAGCATTGATACTGCACCAAGAATTGCCATATACTGAAGTGTTGACTGAGATGCTGCTCCTAAGACAGCCATTGCAACCATAAATGCAACAAATGTGCCTACACCGAGAAGAGCCATCTTAGGGTCAACTGGGTCAAGATGTATGTTCAAACTATCAATGTTTACACCATTAGTAAAGAGATGTGAAACAACAACTAATGAAATCGCAAATGCAACTAATGCGCCAGACATTATAATTGAACCCGCTGCAAACTTTATAAAGTCACCAGTTGAACTTCCCATAATTCTTGCAACGAGACCGAGGCCTGCTTCAAATGCAATGAATGTTCCGATTGCAGCTATAGCGCCTACTGGGTCAACTTTTAATCTTGTGTTATCTGCTCCGCCATTTATGTATTTTGCAAATCCACCCAACTCAATTCCGTTTGCAAAAATGTTTGATGCAATAACCAAAGCAATACTGAAAGTAATCAAAGCGGCTGACATTATCATTGAGCCGATTGCAAACTTGCTAAAGTCAGCTGTGCTTCCATTCATAAGTTTTGCAAGGCCAACCATTCCAAGTTCAAATAAGCTAAAAGATAAAAGTGCAGCAATAGCACCACCAATGCTGAATGCAGGTAATTCTATATCACCAATAAAAACAGGCTTACCTGACATTAAGAAACTTGCAATATAAAGTGAAACAGCAAATGCTCCCAATGCAGCTGACATTATAAGAGATGACTCTGCGAACTTCGTTAAGTCTCTTTGTTCTTTACTTAAAACCTTCGCTAATGCAACCATACCGATTGTAAATACAGTGAAGGCCAACATACCAATAACTGCTTTACCCCAGTCAACGAAATTAAATAATAAAGCTGCACCAGCAAAAGCAAGTAATGCAACGCCTAAAGCAGCAATTCCACCAACGCCTTCCATAAGGCCTTTGAAGAATCCTGAGATACCTTTCTTTTCACCTTTATCTTTATTATTGATTGCGTTTGTAATAACAGCACCAAGTGTACCAAATGCAAATGGTAACTCTTTCAAATCATCAAACTTCGTTGAAGCAGATGCTTTTGGTTTTTTCTTTTTATCTTGTTTGTCTTCTAATTTTGTAACATCGTTGAAATCAATAATGTCACCGAGAGATTCGACCATTGCTTCCTGGAGGTTCTTTGCTTCGAGATTGTCTGTTTCTTCTTTTTGGTAATGTCCAAGAACTTGTTTAAGAGTGTTATAAAACCAACCATTCTCGCCTACGCTCTGGTCAATATCAAAAGCATAGCCATTAAGCTCTTCCATATCACTATGGATTTCGTGAAATCCATCAAGGGATGCTTGTTGAACTGACTGTAAAGCTTGTGATGTTTTTGGCGCTTCTGCAGCGATTTTATTAACACCTTCTTGTATTGCGTTAAGGCCGATTCCGCCTAATTCTTCGCCCATTCAAATCTCCTAAATAATTAGTCAATATAAAACATCACAGGAGATTCCGAAGAATCTCCTGTTTTATATGAGCATTATTTATTTTTAGAAGTCGATGTCGTCAAGTTCGTGTTCAAAAGCCATTTTTGTCATTTCTTTACCAAAGTCTTTGTAGAATGATGCAAGAACTCTTTCAGCGCGGTAACAAGCAGCAGCATATTTGCCGTCAATAGTTTCATTCATTGGCTGGTTTTCGAGATTTAACAAATCTTCAAAGAAATCTTCATAATCATCAGGATTAAGATTATGAGACTTGATGTCATCATCAGTGCCACCGCTTACAGCTTCATCAGAACAATAAATATCGCAACGATCATAAACACCATCGCCGTCATCAGAATAGTCATAATGATTCTTCTTTACGCCCTCTACATTGTATGTTCCTTTTGAAGGAACAGAATAAACAACATCATAATCATAGGTGTCAGCTGACTCAGCAAGCTTTTTAATTTTGCTGTACAAGTCAAAGAAACCTAATGTGAATCCATTAGGATCATACTCTGCAGATAAAACGATTTTGTTGCTTACAACCTTAACGTCTCTGATGCTTCCTACATAATTGCCTGCAAAATGAACAGCCAAATAGTCATATTCATCGTCAAAGTTGATGCCTTTCAAAGCATCAAAAAATTCTGTTATCTTCATACTTCCATAATCTCCTGTGCAAGTTCAAGATGCTTACCATCAAGCTGACGATTCATCATAAGAAAAGCAACGTTTTTGCGCATTCTTTCGTAATTCTTTTCAGTAGGTGAATCCTTCATATTATAAAGCATATCGGCGAGTTTCACTGTCAATGCTTCAGGTGACAAACGGCAAAGTTCTTCAGAAATATACTTTTCTTTTCCGACCTTTGCAATTTCATCTTTATCATTTGTCACTTCTTTTACGATAGAAGCAACCTTTTCTCCAAACTTTTCAACCATATCCTCATAAGACTCGCCAGTGTCTTCAAGAACATCGTGAGCCATTGCAGCTTTGATTTCAATATCAGAACCGCCGTGTTCCATAACGATTTTTGCAACACCTTCAGGATGTACCCAATATGGTTGCTTTGATACTTTTCTTATTGCACCAGTATCATCGTGTCGTCTTTTTGCAAAGCGATACATAGCACGAGTGTTTCTTGGAAAGTCTTCAACTGCTTCAAGAAGATATTCAAATAAGAACTCTTTACTTTCAAAAAGATTATCTTTGCCTTCTTTTCTATAGTCGATGAAACAAACTTTACCCAAAGACTTACTTATACATAAAGTAAACTTTGCACGATTGTATGGAAATGCATACCAATATGGCTCGTTTGTTCTTGAGTCGAACCAGCCGTCTTTATCAAGTTCATTATACTTTTCTCTTGCTTTTTGACAAAATGTAACTTTATCATCGTCTTGAATAACAAACTCATCAACAACTTGCATTTTGCCAAAAGGCGTTTTAATTGTTTCCATATTATCTCTCTACCTGTAAAAGACTTTCAAAAAGTTGATTTTTATTTATTTTATTTTCACCAAACTGTTTGAAAACTTCAGCTGCGTTTGAATGATCAAAAGAAGGCTTTCCATTCTTAGGAAGGAATTCTTTTTCAAGAGTTCCGTCAAGTGCTGCATTACAAATTGCTTTATATCTATTTTGTGCTTGACGATATTTTGCAACATAGGCTTCTTTATCATCTCTATCTAACAAAGATAAAGGAATGTGTTCCATAAACTTGTTGTGCCAGAAAATTACCCAACCATTTTTATCTTCACGCATATAAACATCAGCATCTTCACAAATGTATACTGTGTCTCCAATATCAACATCAAGATAATATGTAAATGGAGAATCTTCAAGATCCTCTTCAGACTCAATATGAACGCATCTTCTTATCGTATCATCGAATGTAAGTGATTCTTTTATAACAGAAGGCTTCGCATTTTTATTAAGCTTACCATCTTTTTTCATTTGATTGATACGCTGTGTAGGTTCTGTTTTTGACTCAAAAGTATCAGCGTCTTTTTTGTCTTTTACAAGCTTATTACCTTTAAGCCACTTGCTGCCAACCTTTGCTTTGTAAGTATCATCAGCTTCATTTAAGATGCTGTCAAAAAGCTGTTCTTTATTTTCTCCAAATCTTTTTGACATAGTAGCGTCAAAGTTGAAGACAACATCTTTAAGGTCATTTTCAAACTCTTTGAGAGAGCTTCCTTGATAATCATATCCTTCAGCGCCGTGAAGAATATAACCTACGGAAGTAATTTCAACTTCAGCAAAAGCCTCAGGTCTTTCACTTCCATTTGAATAAATGTAAAGCTGAATTGTTTTGTCATCTGTTGCTGTATGAACTAATCTTGTTGAACGCTCAACAAGATCTATAATATCTTTCTTTCCAACTGGGTATGGATTGGGGAGTTCAATTCTTTTTTCATTAAGTTTGCTCATAAAGTCCTCTTTATAAAATTAGTTAATATAAATATATGAATGTATCTGCACAGTTTTTACAACAAGTAAGAGATGAATGTTACAACACTTCATTAAGATGTCTTGAAGCAACAGATTTTATTGGTGAACATCAGGAAATACCAATCATCAACTTTTGTAAAGCAAATGACATTTCACCTGACGACTTATCGTTTGAACAACAAGCAACAATCTTCAATAACACAGTTGATAGAATGTGTGCAGATGCAGAGTTTTTCGCTGGTGTGGCTGATGAACTTGATAAACAGGCTTATATAAAATCTTTAATTGAAAACGGCTTGAAGAACATTCCTTCAAACCGTACTTGGGGACTTAAGCAAGAGTGTCGATGAAAGTTCCTGATTTAATATCTTTTCTTCTTCCACCGTAAACATATTTCTCTCTTTCTTTTTCTTCAGATGTTAACGGGTCAAGTTCTTCAAGTACTCCTGCAGGAATATTCATATAAGAGTTCTCATCATAATTTGGATTGAACCCACCCATAAGAGAATAATATCTTAAAAGTGTATTGAAAATAACTTGACGAAGATCTTCAGAAATGCCATATCTTTCCATCTGCTCATCACAAACGTTCAAAGCTTCAGTAATTGACATTGCTTCTTTATAACCTAGCCAGTCACACATCATCTCAACAATATCAACCAAAGTCATTTCTCTTATTCCATATTCATAGTGTTCAGGATGGTGACGATTATACTGATAATGATGTTTGAAAACTTTATCCCATCTTCTAATCTTTTGTTTATATTCCTCAGAACCATAAGGATAACGAGGTTCTTGGTCCATTTGTTTCCACCAAGAAAGTTCAGGTTCTTCAAGCTTTGATTTGTCGTGATTTGCAGCTCTTCTTATCAACAGTTGAATAAAGGTATTTATATGTTTTCTTACGCGGGAAATATGTCCCTTGATGTAATCCTCCGTATCAATCTGTTCCATACTTATTTAGTCAAAAAATTATGCAAAATATTCCAGTGTTTTCGAGACTTTTTTAGCTATATGGGACAATAATAAATAATAAGAAAGGATAATTTATTTATTGAACTTTGATGATTTTACTTTTATATTATTTTTGTAAATGGTACACGAGTCTTATAATATTGCAAATGCAGTAGCTGTGTTACAGGCTACACAGACATTCAAAAGAATTGCCTCTTGGTGTTCAGCTCAGTTGACACGACATAATATGAGTCACGAAGATTCTATTGAAAATCCTTTTTTGAAATATGCTACTTTGTTTGATACAAACGATGAAGTGAACACTTATTATTTTGCAAAAGCTTTACTTCGTGACAGTTGGAAATTAAGACAGTACTATGCTGACCGTGAAGTTTATGGAATAATTTTATATGACATAAATTGTGAGTTGAATGTTTTGAAACATTTGAGGAAGAAAAATGGTTAAAAGAATCGAACTCGGTACATCTTGCATTGTTCCCAAAGGTCTTTTAGGTTTTTACATAACACCGCTGTTTTGGCTTTTTGAAGATAAGCGTGTTGAGCCTTTTGTATACTTTGACAAACATACTTTTTACACGATGTGCAGAAAAGACTGGGAATGGGGCAAGACAGTTTTGATGAACATAATGCAAGATCTTCAAAGATTGATTGATGAACTAGGAACAAATGAACATACACACGAATGCGCAATAATTTATACTTACATAAGACGCATTCGAGAAATAAGAAACATTCTTGATGAACGAGCAGTTAAAAGGCCTATATACGCATATGTTCAAATATGAGGTTGAAATGTACTAATTTCCGTTAGGAGATTTGTAATATGGCAAAGAAAGCAAAAGAAGTTGTAGCTGAAGTTACTGAAAAAGTAACAACAGCCGCAAAAGAAACAGTTGCTGAAAACGGTGAATCTGTTAAAAAAGAAACAGATGAAGCTAAGGCTGCAACAAAGTCATTCCTTAAAGAAGTTGGAGAAATGTTTGTTGCAATTTTCAAAGCAATCGGCAAGTTTTTCAAAAAGCTTATTAAAAAATAAAAACATTTATGAATGTTGAAAAGGACGGAGCAATCCGTCCTTTTGTGTTAATATTGATTTATGGCAGTCGATAATGGTTTAAGAAAAGGTGAACATTACCCAGCAACACAAGAAGACTTCAATGATGACATAACAACATTAAGTGTTTTATGTCAGGATCTTATAAATGCTGTTGTAATTGATAAAGGCAGCGAAGAAGTTTCTATTATGGATATCGTTCACGCCTTTGAAAGAATTGAAGTTGTTGACCCATCACTTATTTCCCGTCTTGATGCAAAGCTTGGAAAAGTACTTGTAAAATCAGAAACAGAAGTAAATATCCCAGGTGTTGAATATGATATTGTAATCCGCAATGAAAAAGATCAGCAAAAAATTACATTCACAATTTGCTGTTAATATAAAAAAAGATTTTTTCGGAGGTAACTTAATTGATTAAGTTTTTTCTTACTCGTGATGTAGCTGCTCCATATCGAGAAAACGGTAATGCGGGCTTCGATTTCTTTGTCCCAAAGTTCAATGAAGCTTTCAAACTTACTTGTGCAAAAGAAGCAGAAAAGAATCCTAAAGCAGGTTGTTATTTCAAAGTTGATGAAAATGGAAAAGAATATATCGACTTTCCAGCAGGCAGTCGTGTTTGTATTCCTTCAGGTGTAAAGTCATATCTTTCACTTGCAATGCCGCTCATTTCTTATGGTTTGCAGATGGATTTGTTCGTTGAAAACAAATCAGGTGTTGCAACAAAGAAAGGCCTTGATGTAGGCGCTTGTGAAATTGACCCAAATTACCAGGGAGAAATCCATCTTTCATTGACAAATGCATCTCCTGAAGATGTTCGTATTTACGAAGATGACAAGATCACACAGCTTGTTCCTCGTGTTTATGTAACTGATGAAGCTCATATCTTTACTGATATTGCTGTTGACCCTGAGGAAGGCATTTCTGAGGAACAGTTCTGGGAAGGTTTTGAGTACAACAATCGCGGCACTGGTGGATTTGGCTCGACTGGTGATAAAGCAAAATAAAACAACAAGAGGTCGTTGACCTCTTTTTATCATAATTTGTTTGAGGTACATAAAATGGTTATGTATGAAGACGATGGCAAAGGTAACTTGCTTTTGAAATATGAAGCAGTACCTTCTGCAAATGAAGTAATTCGTGATGTTCTTGAGGCACCTATTGAGAGTGGTGAGACATTTGGAAACAAAAGAAAGAACACAAAAGCTATTCTTGACAAGTACATTTTTATCGATGCAGAACTTGGTAAGAAAGCAGAAGAAACAGTTGTTGCTGAAATAACAGCAAAAATGAATTGGAAAGCAATTCGTTCAAAAGGAACCAACTTGGTTGGTTTTGAACTTCCTGAGTCAGCTGAGTCTGAACAGAAAGAACTTATGGGAGCTTAAAAAATGGCAGAAGAGAAGAAAGAGAAGTTGACAGCTGCTCAGAAATTGATTTTGAGCAAGGTAATTGCAAAGCGCGACAACTCAACTTTCGTTCTTTGTGTAAACGAAGATCAGGAAGCACAGATTGAAGAGTATCGCAGAATTGCAAAGCAGATAAACGGCAGACAGCTTTCACCTGAACAGACTGAAGAAGTAACAAAAATGAAGCAGGATGTTTTCAACATTCACGCAGAAAATGTTTACTGTCCTCACTGTGGTAAACTTGCAATCGTTAAAGGCGATATTGACAATATGCAGTTGTCTTGCGAATGTGAAGGCGCAAAAAAGGAACTTGCTGATAAGCAGGCTATTGAAGCACAGCAGGCTGCTCTTGACAAAGAGTTCTATGAAACACAGATTGCTGCAACAAACAAAGCAATGAAACTTTACAAAGAAAAGTACAAGGACATTGTTGAGTTCCGCAGAAAAGCATTTGAAAATCTTGACAACGACATTATGAATGCCGCATCACTTTAATCAAATCAATTTATGTTGACAAAAGGCGAGCTTAATTGCTCGCCTTAGTTAATATAAAAATGGAGGTTTTAATGAACATAATTATCGAAGGATGCGATGCTATGGGTAAGGGTACTCAGATTGCAAACATCGAAAAAGAATGGGAAAAAAGAAACAAAGCAGTTCACATTGTTCATTATTCAAACATTAAACTTGACAGCAATGAAGAAATTAAAATTGCATCAATGAAACGCTATCGTGAAATGTTCAGATTGATGTCAGTTGTTCCAAATGAAAATGTTTTGATTTTTGACCGCGCTCATCTTGGTGAAACAGTTTACTCACCAATGTATCGCAATTACAATGGCGACTTCGTTTTTGATTTTGAAAAAGATTATGTAAATCACAACAGCCCAGTAACAAAGTTGATTGTGTTTACAGATACACCTGAAGCAGTTATTGAACGCGATAAGAAAAGAGGTGATGGTTTATCATTCTCTCTTGATGTTGATAAAAAGCGTCAGGAAATTGAAGCTTTTGAAAGAGCTTATAATATGTCTTGTTTGGACAAAAAACTTATTCACTTAAACGGAAGAACACCTGAAGAAATTTGGGAAGAAGATGTTTATCCGTTTATTTTTGGAGCATTGTAATGGAAAAGAAATTGATTATAATTTCTGATGTTGACGGTGTACTTACTGATGGATCATTTTATTATGATGAAACAGGTAAGTGTATGAAGAAGTTTGGAAGAGATGACGCTGATTCTTTAAAGATGTTGCGTAAAAACATTCCTGATGCTGAAGTACACTTTTGTTCATCGGATTTCCACGGCTTTGCAATAACTGAAAAGCGCATTAAAGATATGGGCTATGAAGTTGACAAAGTTTCAGTAAAGGACCGTCCTCAGTGGATTGAAGACAACTTCAGAAAAGACCCTAACAACTTCGTCGTTTACATTGGAGATTCATTTGTTGATATTCCTGTGTACCGCAAAGCAGATATGAGTTGTTGTGTAAATAATGGACATTATCTTGCACAAACTGAAGCTGATTATGTTTCAGAAATGAACGGCGGTGACGGTGGTTTTGCAGATTGTATTCTTGAGGTTATGTCAAAGTTCACTAATAAATCAAAAGAGGACTTGATGTATGAATACATATCTTAGTGCAGAAGACCAATTAAGAGAAAGTGGTTGTACTGACGAAGACATTGCAATTATGAAACAGCTTTTCGGAGACGAAGCTTTTAATGAAGTCAAGTCTCTGAAAAGTAATAAAGATGACGATTATGGAAAAGTCGTTGAATCTTGGCGGTCTCCAAATATAACATACAAGGAACACGACCCAAATGTTGAAACAATGTATGTTGACCTTGAAGAAGTTCAATACTTTGGAGACTTACCACATTATTGCAACTTTATAAGAAGTCAGATTGACATCGCAATTAAAAAGCAGGAAGCATTAGTTATTCGTTGTACTGAAGAGACAGCTGATATTTTGACTCGTGCAAATCCAAACATTTTCCAAGACGCAACTGTAGATTATTTGTAAGTTGTTAATATAATTCGTACGGAGGTTCTATGAGTGTTAGACCATTAGGTAGTTCACCGAGAACAGTATTGATTCCTTCAGCAGGCACAGGCAGCCGCTTAGGTTCATTTACTGCTGAAGTGAATAAGGGACAGATGAGTGTAGGTGATAAGCCTGTCATTTCATATGTCATTGAAAAGTTTAAGCCTACAGATAAAATCGTTATTTGTGTCGGCTACAAAGGAGACTTGCTAAAGCAGGTCATTAAAGCTTGTTATCCAAATTGGAACATTCAGTTTGTTGAAGTTGACAAGTTTTCTGGAGAAGGCTCAGGTCCTGGGTATTCAATTATCAAAGCCCGTGATTTGATTAAGGAGCCTTTTTACTTTTTCTGTAATGATGGAATCATTGATGATGACATCTCTCAAATCCCAACAACATCAAACACAATTCTTGGTTATCCTTGTGATACTGTAAGCAATCCTGAAGCTTACCGCAACTTGAAAGTCGTTGATGGAAAAGTTGTCGAAGTATTGCCAAAAGGTGACCCAACACCGCACGCATACCCATACATCGGTATTGCTTATGTAAAAGATTGGGAAGACTTCTTTGCTGCTTATGACAAGAATCCTGAATTGTTTACAAATGCAGGTGAAGCTGTAGGTTTGAACAATCTTAAGAACAGTGACTTCTATCTTTGTCCTTCTTGGTGTGATACAGGTAACATTAAGGATTTGGAAGCTGCAAAGAAAAAGTTTTCAAAAGATGGAAGAGCAATTCTTGAAAAGCCTGATGAAGCTATTTGGTTTTTTGATGATAAAGTCGTAAAGTTTCACATTGACTCAAACTTTATTAAGGACAGAGTTGCAAGATGGGAGAATGTTGAAAACAGAACAAATGATACATTCGTTTTGCCAAAATTGATTGCTCATTCTGATAACACTTATACATATAAGTATGTTGACGGAAGAGTGATGTCAGAAGAAAAGTCATTGCCGCTTTTCAAACATCTTGTTCGTTCATACCTTAAAGGTATTGTTCCTGTAAAAGTTTCAGATGAAACATCTGCTGAAGGCTACAAGAACTTTTATTACAAAAAGACAATGGACCGCATTCAGCAGTATCTTGTAAAGTTTGAAGACAAAGACGAAGATTGTTTAATCAACGGTATGAGATGTAAACCTGCTCGTGACATTCTTAAAAGCCTTGACTGGGATGAATTGTCAAAAGATGCAATTTGGTCTAAAAACTTCCACGGTGATTTCCAAATGGAAAACATTATCAATGTTGACAACTATTCATTTGCATTGATTGACTTCCGTCAGAACTTTGGAAGTATGAAAGATGTCGGTGATATTTACTATGACATTGGAAAGTTGTGGCATTCATTCTACATCAATGATCATATGATTAAAGATGGGCACTTCTCGATTGACTGTGTCGGTGAAAATGCTTACGAACTTGATGTACATCGTTCAATGGTTTACACTGAGTTTGAAAATGTTTTGATACATATTCTTCGTGAAGAGAATGTTAATATAGAAAAGGCAGAGTTGATTATGTGTGTGGTTATTTTGTCATTTGCTGCATTACATACACAACCTTATTCAAAGTTTGCATTCTACACAGGCAAGTACCTTCTTAACCGTTGGTACAAAAAATATCAAGAGGTGAAATAAATGAATATTGCAATAGGTAAGTTCGGTCGTTCTTGTTTCTTTGATAAGT
>Ga0326511_10004331_pt1 | contig 11334 bp, 26 predicted proteins | sample 0_2496_0518_D_FD_203701 | JGI IMG/M metagenome (GOLD analysis project Ga0326511, IMG submission 203701) | Bovine rumen microbial communities from UC Davis, California, United States - 0_2496_0518 | ecosystem: Host-associated > Mammals > Digestive system > Stomach > Rumen | place: USA...
TAATACCAATTATTACGATTTAATGGAATTTCTTCTAATTCAAATACCATTAATTCTTTATTATAAATTTTTTTATAATATTTTGTTTGTTTACTTAGATTCGTCTTCATATTCTTCAATAATTACCTTTTCAACTTCATCACAAAATGTTGATGCATCCATACAGTATTCCCAATCATAGAAATTAATCAAAAGATGAGCTTTGCCTTCTTTATCTACTACAGGAATCATACTATGAACATCTTCAATACAGATTTTATCATAATCATGTAATGAAGAGTTCTTTAATTTTAAAAATGCTACTTTACTCATATTAATAAAATAAAACTATATATAAACAAAATATTATAATTACCCAAAACAGACAACTAAAAATTTTAGTAACTCCCATCCACAGAATTTCAAATACAAATTTGATTAACTCAAGAATCCATCCAAGTAATCCTGCAGCTACAAAAACTATTAATCCTAAAATAATAAATCCAATTATTGTAAGCATATCTGTTTATTTAATTACAATATTAATATAGTACTTATATTGTAAATTTAAATATAATATAAATTTCTTACATATTATATTTGTTCAAAATTGGAAGTAAATGATTAGAGATCTCTGTTGCATAAGGCTTCCATTTATCTCTATTAATCTCATATTCAAGAGTTTCACGAGCATCAAGTTGTGCTTCTTGTTTTGATAAACCGCAGCATTCCCAATCAATCATTAATGCTTCCCAGTCAATTTTATCCCAACCATATTTCAATCCATATTCAAGATGGTGTCTATTGTGTGTACGATGCCATTTCTGTACTCTTTTATAATCACCTTTCCAAAATACTTTAAGCCAAGGTTTTTCAGCATCATGCAATAGATATTTAGGTTTCCAAATACCAAGATTAAGTGCAGTCAATTGAAATCCGCACCAGTGAGCAAACCAATATTTGAATGAACTACGATCTTTTTTAGTAAACATATCAAATGTTTTATATGCTTTCAAAAGATCATCATAAGTCTTATAATACTCAAATTCAAATTGTTCCGATATATCATTAACATGAACAACCATATATGCAAAATTCTTACGATTTGCATTATACTGATACTTAAAGTATTCGTTTATATCATATTCTTCATCATGTGATAACTGACCTTGTAAATTATAAACATATACTTTATGAATACGTTCATTCAATGATAATCTTTTCTTTAATACAGTTTTCATATTATCTTGTGTATTTATTAAAATAAATTGGTTTTGTTATTCTTTCATAATATCCTGATGGATCTGAAACATGTTGTTCAAGTTGATGACATAATTTATCCCATTCCTTAAATCGTTTATATTCCTCAAGATATTCATTGGGACAATCAGGAACATACATATAAGTTCCCCATTTGTGATAATCTTCACAATTTTTACCTAAGACCATTGTATTATCAATATCTCTAAACATACGATTATCTGAAAAGTAACCTTTATTTGGCTTACTATCAAATTCAGGATAATTTGTTATGTTATATTGATGAATCTGCATATTGGGAAAACAACAATAGTCACTATCCCAAAAACAGAAATTCTCGCAGTTAATACAACAATCTTTATGTGTAAAATCTTTCATTACATTTCTTTAATATAATTTTTTAATTCAGCTAAAGTATCTAATGATCCACTGAAATAATTTTTATCGCAGCTTTCAATACTTGACTTCAACTGTTTTCTTGTTGTATCTATTGAATCATTAATATAATCCAATAACTGATTTTTAAATAGTTCTTTATGTTCCTTAATTAAATCAATCATTAATATATCTGTTTACATAATTTTTTAACTGTTGATAACGTAATACGCATATCTGTTTCAATACCTTTTTGTCCTTTGTGAATTGTCCAATCATTATATGAAAGTAATCCAAAATATGCATAATCAAATTTCAATTCATTATTAACAATTGAAAATTTGACAAACCAAAATGGAAATTTTTCATCTGACTTCTGTATTGTTCCTTGTGTCCAAACTACACGGTGATCATCAGACGTCTTAACTCGTGTTCCGTCCTTCTTATAGTAATATGTAGGCCAGCCCTTTGTACATTTAACTTCAATTCCATGCCCATAATATTCACTCCAAATATCGGGTAATCCTGAATTATCTGCTGGATGAATTATATCTGCATGTGGATATTCATTTTTAAATGTTTTCTTAAATTCAATTTCAATTAACTTTTGTGTTAATCCTGCACTACCTTCAGGAAAAATACCTTCTGTATAAGTTTCGTTACCGTTCATACGGTCACGAGTCATATCCATAATATCTTTAATTGTCATGATTTATTTTATTTGTTTAACGTAATTTACTTTCAATCCATTCATCAATTGCAAGTATACCGCCTACTATAAGAAATGTAGCGATAACAAATATACCTAACCATGATACACAACCATTTTTAAATGCTCTCCAAATTAATAGTTTTTTATTATGCCATCTATCTTTAGCTATGTATACTTTATAAATATAGTATCCTACAGAAAATAAGAGCCATCCTATAAAATATATTAAAATTACAATCATATCATTACTCATTTTCGTTAATTTCAAAATTCATATAATAACAATATCCAGCAAGCAATAATCCAATCATTTCAAGTTCAGAAAGATCTCTTGTATATTTATGATTAGACACAAGAGTCATTAAATTGTAAATCAAACTTTCATGCATATTATGATCACATACTTGATGATTATTCTTACAAGTATCAATCAATTCATCTCTATAATTATTTACGAGATCCAAATATGATTCATGTACCTTTTTATAATCCATATTATTTATCTTCGAAAATTTTAATATAATCAAAACTATCACGAATTGCTTTTAACAAATTCTCTTCGTTAATAATCATTCCTTGTTCAGTCATTTCAACTCGTGTATTATTAGGTTCTCCAACATTATAATTTATACCAACTTTATTCAAGTTATTGTAAAATGTCAATGTTGGATAATATGCATAGATTCCATGATCTCCCCAAATACAACCATTATCAGGCTCAAATATTCCAAGTTCAATATGATTATGTCCATAAACATACATAGTAACTTTATCTCCATAATTATCTTTTGAAGATACACCTATACAAATATTTGAATTTAACAAATAAACTCGATCCCATGTATTTTCTGGTCTAAATGCATCAGCCCAGTTTTTCCAATATTCATGGAGCTCTTCATTAGTCATTTTTGTTTTGAATATTGCTTCTCTCATATTATCAATTTAAATTAATTCATTTCTCCATGCATATCCTATTAAAATATTTGTTATATGTTCAGAAGGACTCATAAATAATTGTTTATCACTTAAATTATATTTTTCTTTTAAATGATTATCAATTAAATCCATAACTTTATAAAATGAAGTTGAATGTTGACGTCTTTTATGTGTTTTAATATCTTTACACAAATCTATAAATTTACAATAAAATCCAGAATCATCATTCAATAAATCATTTGTTAATTCATAAATATTTTTATAATCTTCTAAATGTTCTCTCATATACAAACACAAACATATCTTTTTTCTTTTATTGAATAATATTTTGGTGAATATTCTTCGTCTCCATAAATTTGTTTATATGTTTTTAAATATGGACAATTTTCACAGTTTCCTTCTTTGGGTGAACATCTAATATGACAAAAATGCATTGTTACTATATATTCCGCTCTTGTCATATTTAATAAAGTCTAAGTTCAATTCCCTTCTCACGAGCCTTTTTCATCTTACCAGTATTTGACTCGAGTGAATTTGTAAATACAATTTGTACCTCCTTCCAAGAACCTGTCTGACGATACTCGGGGTGACAAGCAAGGAACTCACCCTTTGACTTATAATCATTAGGCTCACCTGTTAGAATAACTGGAATCTGATTTGAAGTGGTCTTCTTAATTGCTTCATGAACAACTTTGAAATCATCAATAGTCATTCCAATCTTGTTCAGAATTTCATTAATCTCCTTACGCTCATTTGAATTTTCATTCTTGACCCACTGATAACCTTCTGTTGCAAGGTGTTCAAAATCAGCATCTCCAGTAAGAATATAACTAGCACACTGTTCAGCAACCTTTGAACCACAAAGCTTGAATGAACAAGACTTAATAATATCGGTCAGACTCAACTGCTTCAAAACTTCCTCAAAAGCTTTCTTTGCATTTGAACCATTTTTACCAGCTCCTGCACCAAAATAAATCTCCTCAGGAGTACATTCCAAAATATTGTATTTCAATGTTGGCTCAGCCTCATCAAAGAAATCAGCAGTTGTTGGATCTACTGAAGAAATATAATCAAAAATCTTCTTAGCAGTTTCACCTCCGATATTTGGAATATTCAAACTATTTGCTGAATAGATGAACTTCAATTTTGCATGATCCTTTTCATTAAGGACAGCCATCAAATGAATATCATCAATAAAAGTTTCTCCCTCAGGCATTGGAATTTCTCCATCATTTGTCTGAGTAACCTTGTAAAGGAAAGGAATAATATCACCAGCAAGCGACATGATAACCTTTGAACCAATTGTTACACCCTTTGACTTCAGATATCCATAATTGTGACCAGAACATTTCTGAACATCTCGACCATCCATATTAACTGGATTAACCCAAATAATTGGAGTATATTCTCCAGTCTTTCCAAGATTCCATGTAATGTTTACAACCTCAGTTTCCTCAAGCATTGGTACAAACTTAATTGCAACACAGTCAGATGGACGATGCTCAGTTGTATTGTTAATTCGGTAATCTTCAGTTGGCTTAATAACAATACCATCCAAAGCAAATGGACAATTGTGACGATATTCAGCAAACTCTGCATATACATCAGCAAAATCATTTTCATTCAAGATATAACGAGTCTTGAAGAATTGTGGAGTAACACCCAAATGATAATCAGCATCAGACATCATAACATTAAGTTTAGTCCACTCACGATCTTTAACGATGCCTCCACTAATTTGACGCCAATCATAAATAACAATTGACAAATCATTTCTCATTGCATAATATTCAGGATCTTCTGAATAATCACGGTTCAGAACTCCTGAAACAAATGAACGAGGATTTGTAAACTGCTCAGCATATTTCTCTTCATATACCTTTTTGCTGACGAGAACCTCACCACGGAAAACATTATGCCCTGGGAGTTTGATAAGCGACTCAGGAATAAAACGAACAAGAGGTAATGTTAGATCCTTACCAGTTTCACCATCACCACGAGATGATATCTGAAGTAACTTACCATCTTTACACTCACATTCGAATGAACAACCATCAAACTTAGGAGTTACAATAACTTCATGACGACCAAAATATTTAGCAGCCTCAGTAAAATATTTCTTCCAATCGATGTTGCCTTCCTTATCTTTATGGATTTGTACCTTTGAAAGTGAACCCATAATAAAAGGATGAACAATTGTATAAGAAGGATTATGACGAGCTCCGACCTGAGCCTTATTCTCAAGCCCGAGTTCCTTTTCAAGCGCATCAAACTCAAAGTCAGTCATAATTTCCTGACCATTATAATAAGCTTCCTTAGCCTTGTAATAAAGTTCAAGTTTTTCTTTCTTTGTCATATTATTAAATATTAATCTTCATCAAAAATATCTGCTGCATCCTGTACACCTAATCCGTATGCTTCTTTGAAGCCAGCAACAAATCCAAGATATTTTGCAGTTTCATCTTCAAGACTAGTTGAATTATCATGTGCCCAAGAGTTTGCCATTTCTGCAATTTCATCATTGTTATAAGCACCACCATTCAGCAGCCACATAAGTTTTTCATCTTTTTCTTTTTTGGTCATATTTATTTTATTTTGATTACAAATATAATATAGTATCTTTAATCAAAATTTCAAATAATATTAAAAAATTATCCAATAATTATTTTGTATGTTACAACATTAATATAATAATCCTTTTTAGGTTTAAAATGATTTTCAAGTAATTTTACAATATCATCAATATCATAATTAACTTCATTATATTCCATTACATCATTGTCATGTTCAAACAGAGCTGCTTTTGTATAATCTGCATCATGTTCAACAATTAATTCATTATTATCATTATAATAAAATGTTTGTAAATAAGTATCTTGTAATTCAATTGAAGATACTACTGGATTTTTACCATGCGTATAGTATCGTATCCTATGACGTATTCTTATAATTTTTCCTTTATTAAATGTTGTTTTCATTATAATTTCTCTATAGTTGTAACAACTCTATAAATCTCACATTTAAAATATCCAGTATCTTCAATTATTTTTACATGATCTTTTGCTGTTGCAAGTTTCTTAAAAATCTTTGCATTATTTTGTAATTTAGTAATAGGAATATATGAAGATGGAAATTGTTTATGCGGATAGAACTTTTTAATAAATTCATAATTTTCTCCACCACACCAAAATGTTGATGCTTCAGGATTATACCAATATTCATTGCCTTCAGTAATCATCCATTCTTCATTAAGTTTGTCTGATTTAATATTTTTGATGGCAATACACTTAATTATATATCTGTCGTTCATAATAAAAGAAAATGGTGCTAACATTGTTAGCACCGATTAAAGTTATATGATTTATTACTTAATAAGATCTGCAACAGCATTCATATCTGCAGCAAACTTATCGTCCTCACTCATATTCTTTTCAAGAATCTTCTTAGCCTTTCTAAGCTTATCAAGAGTTGCAGCATCAGCAAACTTCTGTGCACAAAGCTTCAAATCATCTTCCCACTCCTTAAGAGTAAATCCGTTGAACTTCTCATCCTCTTCATTTACAAGTCCGAGTTTATCCAAACCAAGTGCTTCAATAGCATCATGACTAGTCTTAGTTGTTGTGTGGATTGTCTCCCAAGTTGAAATAAGTTGCTTTACATTTTCAATCTTGTTAATTACCAAACAGCCAGGCCATGCCTTGTTTGTTGCATAATTATAGACCTTTGACTCAAGATTTGTAATTTTCTCATTTACTGAATCAATCTGCTTAAGCAAGTTTGCACGAGTAATCTTTTCCATAAATTTATATATTTTAAACGTTAATATTAAATAAAATCTCCTGTTTTGTGTGAATAAATTGGTCTAATATGTTTTTCATTAGTCCAATTATTATAATTATAATCTGGTGCTTTATCGGCACTTTCAAATGGTGCAACTACAACTTGTGGTGAATAATGATATGGGTTAACCCATACTATTTGTCCATTATGAAATCCAATACGCCATCCTTTGTCATAATATACATGTTCTTTACCAGTAGCATCTTTATATTTATGTTCAAATTGATGTATTGGAGCTTTGAAAATTGATTGAGAATGTTTACGGTCTTCAACAGTAAACTTAACTCCCATATACTCCCATTCATAATAAACATCAGCCCAACGTTTGTTGATAATTTCATGAACAGCTGCTTTATTCTTCATTTGAGTTAATTCGTTCTTTTGGATAAGCTTTTCAATTTCAAAACGATTAACTCGACGATCTTCACCAGGTTCCCACGGAGTTACCTTGATGAAATGATCTTTAGCTTTTACATACTTCCAAACATTGTTGTGCTTATCTACAACAAATGGAAAAAAATCAAAATGTTTCATCTAAAAAATGTCCATTTAATATATTCAAATATTATAAAGATAATTAGGAATACAATAATCCACCATGGTTTAGGTTCAATACCACCACCATTATTGGAATGATATGTTCTTCCTATCATGTCACGGACCATTAATGTGTTTCCTGTAGCCATTTTATATATCATCTTTTATTTCTTTACCATCATCTCCAATTATAATATCAGGTAATTTAATATTATTTTCATCAAATACTTCGATGTGCTTACCTGCAAGTCTTGGAGAAAATTCCAATTGCATCAAAAATCTGTTCTGTGATTTTATTGATAATCTATCATAATGAATTTTAAAAGGAATCAAATTTTCACAGAACTCAGATCCTAAATCAAAATGATATTCCTTTCTTGGATTAATAGAATCAGGATAAGTGAAAAATATTACATCAGCACGACGATAAGTTATCAATATCTTTACATATCCTTCTTTAAGACCCAATTCATTTGCTTGTTTCTTAAATATAAAATGATAAAAATAATCACCAACCTTGATGAATTTTTTCATAACGGACTCTTTCTTGGAGCACAATTCCTTTACATGTCCGTACATCAATCCATAAGGTGTGCCAAATGCTTTACGAAAATTTTCTCTGATGTTTTGTATTTCCTCATCAGTATATTTACGCTCAAGTCCGTTTATTTTTTCTTTTTTCATTTTATAAATTATATAATGAAATTATATTATTCTACACTTCTCCATTTATCTACAATATAATATTCACGACACCAATCATCATAAGATATTACATCATAAAAATCTTTATTAGATACTTCAACTTTATCCGATTCTGGAATAAAATTATAATTGTATCTTGTTGCATTTTTATCGTCTAACCTTGCACAAATCATTTGTTTAATTTTTTTAGAACAATTGGAATAATTTTGTCAACTGCATCTCGAGATTCAACCTCAATAAATTCTGCATTACTTCTATTATACAATTGTTTTATTTTTTCATCTAATTCAAGTGATTGCTCGTAATTATGTATTCGTCCATAGTCTTCAAATTCAATATTACCTCTTTTAATAAAGAAATCTAAATTATTGAATTTATGGTATTCACTAATAATTAATTTATCAAATTCTTTATTTTCTTCTTTCTTATATAGGATGTTATTAATAAATGATCCATCATGAACAATTACTTCAACTTTTCCTAACTTATTAGAAATGTTATAATGTTCCATTCCAAATATTGCAATCTGATTATTCGGCATTGTCTTGTTTTCTTCATAAATTCTATCTTTAATATATTCAGAAACAAGTTCTGTTTTTATACCCATTTTCTTGAGTCTTGCAAATAACTCAGCTGCAACAGTAGACTTGCCACTACAAGGACCACCTATTAAATTAATAACTAATGTTTCGTTCATAAAGTTCTACATATATTTTAGTAATATAGAACTATAAAGAACATCAATTAAATTATTTCTTAACCCAATATGAATATACAGAAGGTTTCAAACAATCCTCAGAAACATCATAGATCTCTCCGTTGATTACTGTTACAAAATAATCAGCCAAGTTCAATACATACATTGGGCTATTTGTTCCAAGTTCCTCAGTAAATTCCTTAACTGATGGACGAGACTCACCCTTCTTTGGCTTACCTAAAGTAACAAATTCAAAACCATTTTTTTCAAGAATATAACTAATTGCTTGCTTTGAAGTTGGTATATCATGCAAAGCTAAACCTGCTTTACATAACATATCATATGCAGTTTCCCAAGTTGTATCAAATACCTTTGTAATTGCACGAACTGCAGAATCATCAATATACCAATTTTTTGGCTTACCTGACTTGAAAAATTTACAAGTAGGATTTGGGTTATAATATTTAACCATTTCTTACAAATTTAATGTTTAACTTATTATATATGTTATTTAATATTATCAGTTATTATATAGTATTCACAAAAAAATATTTAAATAAAATATAAAATTAATCTACAATACCGCCACCATAGAATTCATCAAATGTTGAACCACGGCGTTTCATGGTATGAGGATTAATCATATAATGACCATATTTGGCATCGTTACCCTCTCGATAAACTTTATAGAATTTACCCTCACTATTGCCCTCTGAATAATTGTTTTTAATAAACTTATCCATCTCAGTTGATATACAAATGAGATGGTAACGGGCAGATTCACATACATTAATTACATCTTGATTTGTCATATTACTTAATATAAAGATTATCAACTTCATTATTAAAATTATCACCATCACGATGATAAACTACCTTTCCATAGCAGTCGCCAACAAATGTTTGATAAACAGTGTGGTCAACCAAGAACTGAAGTGTATTGGGCCAACCATGACATGTCTTGTGATTTGTCCACTTCAAACGTTTCTTGTCCTGTGTCTTAAATGGGTGAATAAACTTACCTGTATTTGCATTACGAATACGACCCTTATTTGATACCTCATAATCACCAATAAGTGAACTCATATAATACAAATCCTTTGAAACGGGTTTCCAAATTTCGTTTGTCATATTTTTAATTGTTTAATTAAATAATTACAAATATAATATAGTATTTAATTTTTAAATTTCAAATATATTATGAAAATTTAAAGATAAGTTCTCCAACTTGGGCCTTTTACTAAATTTACTGTAACCCAAAGAGATCCACTTGTATCAATATTTGAAATATAAAAACAATCTACATCCGCAAGAAATGGTAGATAATTGCCACGATTGATGTGATTATCTCCATAAAACAATGTTGTAACTTCATCAAAAGAAACTTTAGAAGTTGAAAATGGCATTAGACCTTTTACATCTTTTGCTACTTTAATTGCTTCACCATGACAATTGAAATTTGAATAAGGAACATTAATATGAACTTTAGTTTTTCCAAGTGCTTCTGCAATGCCTTTAGTAATGTCATCAAGCTGATAACCTGTTGGCCACATGCCATGTGAGACATATTTCTTCTTTAGCTCTTCAATAGCTTCTATTTTCTTTTTTCCGAATCTCATATTATGCAATATCTTCAAAATTAAACGTCATTTTCTGAACTTTAAAAGTAACAGTCTTTCTAAAATCTTCAATATGACCACATTTGATTACTCTTTCAAGATTTGCTTTTGCAGCCTTTTCTGTTGTATAAAGATGCCCCAAATATGGAACTGCCGATGCAACAAGAACAACATATTGTTTATGTTCTCCTTTATAATATTTCTTAGACCATGTACTAAAAAAACCAAGTAACTGATTTTTGTTATCAAAACACGAAATTACAAAATAACTTGTCATATTTAATTTATTTGATTTTACAAATATAATATAGAAAATATATATTAAAATTCAAATATAATTAAGATTTTAACACCTGTTAATATTTAAATTTTTATTGTATAATTTCTATATTGTAATATATTTATACAAATTTTATATGATAGATTTTTCAAATTTAAATGTAAATAAAAATTTTAAAAAAGTAAGTATATCGAATTTACTTACTACAATTGTTACACCATTTGATTCTGAAGGTGTTTCTCAGAAAACATATGAAAAACATTATAATAATCCAGAATCAGAATATTATCATATGACAGCTGAACAGATTCGTGATGCATGGTCAGCAAAAGGTGCAACATCAACTCATTATGGATCGTTACTTGATGATTATATTGGATGTATATTAACAGGT